>Ga0115549_1000378_pt1 | contig 28762 bp, 46 predicted proteins | sample COGITO_mtgs_1004_2_FD_87176 | JGI IMG/M metagenome (GOLD analysis project Ga0115549, IMG submission 87176) | Pelagic marine microbial communities from North Sea - COGITO_mtgs_100430 | ecosystem: Environmental > Aquatic > Marine > Epipelagic | place: Germany:Helgoland, sampling site Kabeltonne...
CTTGAGGCTGATAATAGTAGGCTGCGGGAGAACATAGAGACTTTAGCTATTGATTATCTCAATAACTGCCCTGACGCCTACATGCGTTTTGTCCACAAAGTAATAGATGAGAATGACGAATGACGGACGCACTTGAGGCTAAGTATCTTGCCAGCCTTATTGAGAACGCCAAGCTGAAAGAGGCTTTGGAAGACATTGCTAATATATTGCAAAGAACGCACTAAAAAGGGCTTGACATCACCAAGACACTTTGCTATAGTGTATGAGTAAGCAAAGGAGATAAGACATGGGAATTTACTACCGCGGAATTAGCGTTCGTCACCTACGGGCAGGCGAAGATGACATTTTGTACACAAACTTCTGGGGCAAAGCACCTGGCATTTTTACCGAAAACACCGGGCGGTGGGATGCGTTCCTTACCCGTAGTGGTAAAGCTGCTGATAAACTTGCTGGTCCAGGCTGGTGCCCGTCGTATGTTGCAATGTGCAACGATGGCGCAGAGTTGCGTAAATATGGCGAAGCATGTGTTGCAGTTTATAACGGCCAGGCAACGATGGATGATCAGTTTTGGGACAACAACACTGTTGGCACTGTCAAAAAAGTTGAAGGGCGCTGGAAGTTGGTCATTGACCAGGATCTAGTTGCCAAGCGTGATGCACGTATTGCAGCTCGTGAAGCACGGTTTGCAGCATAATGTGTGAAATGTGCGCAACAAACGAATACCGTATGCTAGGGCAAACCCTCCAGCAATATCTACGCCCTGGCATACGTGTTGCTGTCAAATATGCAATTGATGATCATGACGCAGAAGAGATCATCCTTGTTGATGACGAAGCAGGAACTAACGTGACCCTTTCAACTGACAGTGTTTTTTGTTGGGAAGCGGAAAACCGTGGTAACGTGGTAAAGTTTCCTGGATGAAATAACTCATTGACAACTTATAGAAAAGTTGTTATCTTAGTAGGGCAGTGTTACAACTGCCCTTACCCACATTTAAAGGAATAAAAATGACTAGACCATTTTCTACTACCGAAGTTAACAAACTCAAAGAATTGATTACTGAAGGCATTCAAGTCTGTACAGAAGTCGATACATTGAAAGAAGCACTGACTGATACTGTTAAGGCGATCTCCGAAGAAATGGATATCAAGCCTGCCGTGCTAAACAAGGCTATCCGCACTGCATATAAAGCTGACCTTGAAAACAAGCGCGAAGCCCTAAGCGACCTGGAAGACATTCTTGTTGCTGTTGGTCGCGACTTCTAATATAGTTGTAACTAATGTCATTTGAAAAAGGTGATATTGTTGCTCTAACGCATGTCCTGTTGGGATCGATATATGTAAAAATAGTAACCAAACTGGCGCTAGAAGACGGTTGGATTGTTTCAGAACTAAATTTACAATCGACTATTTACGGTAAACAGTATATGGTCTACACTAGCGAACTTTCAGAACTTACTGCGGATGAAGCTGAAGACTACGTTATGGCCAAATTAGAAGGCCGTAAAGATATGATAATCAGGAGAAAATAACATTTACGTTGATGCATTACATGATCGCGAACGCGATACAATCTATGTAGTAGAACGTGACGAGAATGGTAAGCGTGTACACACGCAATACCCTGCTCGTTACGTTTTTTACTACCCTGATCCGAAAGGACAGTACACTAGCATTTATGGTGACAGTCTTGGGCGATACAGCACTACCAGCGGGAAAGCATTTAACAAAGAGAAAAAGTCGTTCTTCGGCAAACGTTTGTTTGAGAGTGACATGAACACTGTCTTCCGTTGCATATCTGATTACTACCTAGACGCACCAGTACCTAAGTTAAATATTGGCTTCTTCGATATTGAGGTTGACTTTAATAAGGACCTGGGTTTTGCTCCGCCACACGATCCGTTTAATATGATTACGGCAGTTGGCGTACACCTTAACTGGCTAGACAAGACTATCTGTCTCGTTATCAAGCCTAAGGGTATGAGCCAAGAAGAAGCAGAAGAGATTGTAGGGACATTTGATGACGTTATCTTAATGGATAGCGAAGAAGAGTTGCTGCAAACCTTCCTAGATCTGATTGACGACACTGATATTCTTAGTGGCTGGAACAGCGAAGGCTTCGACATTCCCTACATCACTAACCGTATTGCACGAGTGCTAGGCAAAGACTACACTCGTAAACTTTGCTTGTGGGATCAATTTCCTAAAAAGCGCAAGTACGAAGCATATGGTAAGGAGCAAGAAACATACGATCTAACAGGTCGCGTACACTTAGACTATTTGCAATTGTATCGCAAATACACTTACCACGAGATGCACAGCTATTCGCTTGACGCAATTTCTGAATACGAACTTGGCGATAAGAAAATAGATTACGAAGGTACGTTAGACCAGCTCTACAACAACGACTTTAAGAAGTTTATCGAGTACAATATACAAGATACGGATCTACTGCGCAAGCTAGACGACAAGTTACAGTTTATTGACTTGAGCAACGTGCTTGCACATGCTAATGGTGTGCTGTTGCCCAATACAATGGGCGCTGTGGCACAAACCGACCAAGCTATTGTTAACCACGCGCACGGACTAGGACTAATTGTTCCAGACAAAGTTCGCGGGCAAGAGCATGAGAAGGCAGCAGGCGCATATGTTGCGAACCCCGTCAAAGGTATGCACGATTGGATTGGTAGTATGGACCTCAACTCATTGTATCCATCAATCCTTCGTGCCTGTAATATGAGCCCTGAGTGTATTATTGGTCAAGTACGGCAAACACTTACAAATGTAGAGATAGAGGCATTCCGTAAACGCTTTAAGGAAAATCCAATTGCGAGGCACTGGGAAGGCAAATTTGCTTGTCAGGAATACGAACTTGTTATGGCAAGAGATCGCGAAGTAGATTTAATTATTGACTTTGAGGATGGAAAGAGCTATACTGCGAGCGGCGCTGAGATCTATGATCTTGTCTTTCAAAACGGTAAGCCTTGGTGTATTACAAGCAATGCAACTATCTTCACGTTTGAGAAGCAGGGTGTCGTTCCTGGATTACTTGAGCGTTGGTATGCAGAACGTAAAGAGCTGCAAGCCAAAGCAAGTGTATTTAAAGGCGACAGCGATAAGAAGGAAGAGTTTGCGTTTTGGGACAAGCGCCAATTGGTTAAGAAGATTAACCTCAACAGCCTTTATGGTGCGTTGCTCAATCCGGGCAGTCGGTTTTTTGACCAGCGTCTAGGGCAATCTACAACGTTGACTGGACGTACTATTGCGCGTCACATGTCAGCAGCATGTAATGAAGCAATTTCAGGTGAATATGATCACACTGGCCTGGCTATCATTTACGGTGACACTGACTCTGTTTACTTCAGTGCGTATCCAGTGTATGCTGATCAAATAGCTAGTGGCGAGTTTAAATGGGACAAAGATACAATTGTAGAGCTTTACGACGCTGTTGGTGAATCTGTCAATGCAACATTCCCAGACTATATGGCTCGTGCCCACAATTGTCCTGACAAATACGGACGTATTATTGCTGCGGCGCGTGAGACAGTTGCAGAACGCGGTATCTTTATCAGCAAGAAGCGTTATGGTATTCTTGTGTATGATGACGAAGGAACTCGTGTTGACACTGACGGTAAGCGCGGCAAACTCAAAGTTATGGGACTTGAGATTAAGCGCAGTGACACACCTGACTATATGCAGGAATTCCTAAAAGAGATCCTACTGTCAACACTAGAGGGTGCGACGGAAGAAACAATTATCGACCGCATCCGTGAATTCCGTATGGAGTTTCGTGACATGAAGCCTTGGGAAAAAGGGACGCCAAAGCGCGTTAACAACCTGACTAAGTACACAAAGGAATTCAAGAAAAACGGTAAGTGTCGTGTTGGTCACGTTCTGGCAGCAATTAACTACAACCGCCTACGTGAGATGCATGACGATGCCTACAGCCTAGAAATTGTCGACGGAATGAAGACTATCGTGTGCTCACTTAAACATAACCCGATGGGCATGACATCTATTGGTATTCCAACTGATGAAAAGCGCATCCCGTCGTGGTATAAGGATCTGCCGTTTGACGATGCAGATATGGAAGAAAAGATCATTACCAAGAAAATTGGCAACTTGCTTGGTACACTGAAATGGGACTTAACCCGCGCCGAAAGCAAGACAACATTCAATGACTTATTCGACTTTTGATCTTGATGATGCAATTAACCATGCATTTCGAGAATTTGAATCAGAATCGGCCTACGCTTTCTCCGAGAATTTCATCCAAATGATGTATACAAATTGGGGGATTAAAGTTTATTACAAGCCGAAGTTACATGGCGACAAGTATCATTGGCCCAACCGTAATTACTATTATTGGGCCGTGGAAAGCATCTGTGACTTAGAGAAAGCCACCATGTTTAAATTAAAATATGCATAGAAAACAGTTGCTAAACACAAAAACCTATGCTATACTAATGCAATAAGAGTATTACACTCTATCAACAAAACCAATTAAGGACAAATATTTAATGGATATCAAAAGCGTTCTTCTCGATGTGATCAAGCATACAAACGGCCTTGGCATTATTGAGAACATTAAAGTAACTGGAACAGACAGCGGCACAGAGCTTGCTGCAATGGATCCTGACAAGACTGTTATTATGACAGCAAAACTACACGGACCCGTTCCTGAGTTTGAGGGCGAGTTTGGTATGGGCAGTCTAGGACTACTCAGTAGCCTTACGCGCCTCAGCAACTATCAGGACCCAAGTGCAACAATCGAAGTCAAGCGTGAAGAACGCAATGGCGAAGAGCTGCCAACCACACTGTTGTTTAAGGACACGGACGGCGGCAAGGACCAATATCGCTTTATGAGCAAGAAGGTCGTTGATGATGTTATGAAGGTTGCTACATTTAAAGGCGCAGCCTGGCAGGTAGAAATCCAACCAGCACAAAAGCGTGTTGCACAACTTGCAGAAGTTGCAGGCATCTACAGCGGCATTGATCCAGCGTTCAGCGTAAAAACTGAAGACGACAAGTTGATCTTTGAGGTTGGTAGCACTGAAGGTGGTGTTATTGGTCGCCGTGTGTTTGCTGAAAACGTAGGCGGAACCCTAGGTACAACCTGGCGTTGGCCACTTAGCCAGTTCTTGAGCATCCTCAAGCTGGGAGGCACACAGATTGTTCGCTTTAGCGACCAAGGTGCTTGTGAGATTGAAGTAGACAGTGGACTAGGCATTTACAAATATATCATGCCTGCAATGAGCGGCGCATAAAAAGGACAATCAAATGGTCAAGAAGATTAGACTAATTGAAGACGAAACTACAGCTGACGACCTGGATCAAAGTGAATACCAGGCTAAGATGTTGGAGTATCAACAAGCAATCGACTGGAAACTCTGGGAGATGCTAAAAATTGCGCAAGCTTGGGCTACGCAGGAAGGTCTTATTGCGCCTGAGGCAGACAACGTCGCCGTGCGCAAAAAGACTAGTAAAGTAAAACCTGTTATCGTTGATGAGGGCGAATAATGGTACACACCCTAAAATTAACAGACACTAAGATCTGGGTTACCTTTTCTAAAGAAGGTATTCACAAATATCCCGCAGCACTTACAGACAAGATGCTGGCAACGGGTGACGAATATGACGTAAGCTTTTTAGGCTACCCACATCGTCATATATTCCACTTCCGCGTAGGCATTACAGTATTCCACGATGACCGTGACATTGAGTTTATTCAGTTCAAAAGATGGTTGGAAAAGCTGTATGCTGAAAAGACGCTGGAATTGGATTACAAGAGTTGCGAAATGATTGCTACTGCCTTGGCAGAAACAATACACGCAACCTATCCAGGGCGCGCCATGGAAATTACTGTCAGTGAAGATGGCGAAAATGGCGCAACACTAAACTTCCTTTCAACAAATAATAACGACAATAACGTCGTAACACTTAAGGACTAACCCAATGATTAAAACTATCAGCCTTAACGACATCAAATATGACCTACTCAAAATCATTGAGCCATGGGATGGTTTGCTAGAAGCTAATAACCCGCGTCCCGTGCGCAGTTTGTTCATTCAGTATTTGAATGATCTACAGAAAGAGAAGTTGGTCTACGATTTCTCTATTGACACAACGGATCGGGAGAACGCTGTTACATTCGATGTAAATGTGCGTATGAGCCCTACTCGTAGCCCGAAAAAACTCAAGATTCACGTGGGTATGTTCACCCATCCTTGGGTTACTGCATAATATGCAAGGTATAGGATATAAGGGAGTTCGTAAACTATTATCTGAAGCCGGGGTCCCTGGAGGCAAGATGGAAACTGACGAATATGCTGAATATCTTGTTTACTTTGCACGGGCGCACGTAGTGGACCACGAGACTGGAATTGAGTCTCGTGGTCCACTAAAAATCGGGCGCGCCAAATATAAAACCGCTCTGATGCGTGGCAGAAACCAGCCTGGTGTTGATTTCAGAGTTTATGCTGAAATACTTGTACCTGACGATTATTGGTCTAGACAGGCCGAAGATATCGTTGGAAAATTAGTACGGCAACACAAGGTTACCGGACCTCAGTGTCAAACAGAACTATATGCAATACCAGATAACCAGTTGCGTAACACAGTTGATTTTATATCAGATCGCTTTGATACCATGCAATTACCATATACCAAAGTAAACTTCTATGGTGATTTTTAGTGTTTGACACGAACGCCGCAACCTGCTATAATCATTAAATAATTCCAAGGATAATACATGACAAAACACACAGTTGATCTGAATGAATCTAACCGAGATTATTCAATCTTTTTGCCTAGCATCAGTAGCTTTTACACAGGCACAATTGACAATCCAGACACACGAACACCTCCAGGCTTTGAGCTAGGACTTGATGGACTTGATTTCCTCAAGCCAAAAGACAATTACTTTAGCTACAAGTATGGTCTTTACTCAGCTGGACATGCACAACTTGACTTGGCCAAAACAGACGCTGCTGAAGCTATGGTACAAAAGCGTGATCGCAACCATAGCTTCATCCTAGGCGACTCAGGTGGGTTTCAAATCATTACTGGTATCATCAAGCAGGACTGGAATAACTTCTATACAGATGATACGCTACGCCATAAAATTCTTAACTGGCTAGAACATACTGCTGATTACAGCATGGGACTTGATGTTCCGACACTAGCTGCAAGTGAACCATACAGTTCACGTAACGGTATTAAAGACTTCCAGCAGTGTTTGGACTATACAAAGTTCAACAATGACTGGTTCATTAAAAACCGTAAGCACCAAACAAAATTACTAAACTCGATGCAAGGACGTACAACTGACGAGGCTCGCATTTGGTTTGATCAAGTTAAAGACACTCCGTTTGAGGGCTTTGGCTTTGGAGGATCAACTAGTAAGAACTTGGTTGTTGTACTCAAACTATTGGTTTGGATGCGTGATCATGGACTTATGAAACAGGGTGAGCAAGATTGGTTGCACTTCCTAGGTGTTAGCCGTGTTGAGTATGCAAGCTATTACACCACAATCCAGCGTGTACTGCGACAGACTGTTAACCCAGACATCAATGTAAGCTATGACGCGGCAAGTGCATTTATCATGGCAACAAAGGGTCAGCATTATGACAACATCTTGCTTAACAACAAGAAGTTTATTGCCTCATCCAATGCTGTTATTGATGACAAGCGATTTGCTGGCAGCGACATGCCTATGCCCAATATGAGTCCAATTTACAACCGTTTGACGGCTGGTGACTTGTGCGTACACAGCCACGGTGTGCCTGATTTGAGTGCACTCGAAGCAGCAGGTATTGACATTGAAGAAGCAATGTCTAATAAAGAAATGCTAAACAATCCTGAACTTTGGATTGAGCAAGGCACCATGAACAGGATCAACAAAGTAGGCAAAACTAGCTGGGATACGTCAAGCTATCTATATGTCATGGCGCACAACGTCTACAAAACAATTGAGACACTACAACAGGTTAACCAAACTGTTGACCTAAGTCGTGTTGATGCTGGTGATTTTGATTATCATGACTTTACTGCAATGTCAGCGCGTAAAGGCAAGCTAGATCTTAGTTACTGGACGCCCACACATGTATTGGTTATAAACAAAATTATTGAAGAAGCCCTTACAAGTGAGACTCCAATGGATGTAATTAATGGTGCTCAAAGTTATTTAGATAGCAAAAGTATTGTTAAAGGACATACTGACAATACATCGACATTCAACAGCCTCTTTGACTAAGGACAGATATGACACAAACATTTATATTCGCACTCGAACCACTAGATTCTCGTTATACTAAACAGTGGTATGATGAGGTTCCTAAGCAATTAGACATTCACACAGGCGCTGACCGTATGTTGGCGCCTGAATCTATCACAGTTGCTGGTAAACAACGTTGCGCCTATGCTACCCCAGGAGCCTTCCTGGACTTTACTGACACTAATTACTGGAAGAGCACCCAGCTAGCAGAGTTCACAGACATGATGCGTAGGGATGAAGTGCCTGATGACGCAGTGATATTGTTTACGGACTTCTGGAACCCTGCGCTAATTCAAGTCGCCTACATGCGTGACTTGCTAGGGAAGAATTGGAAAATACACGGCATTGCTCACGCAGGCGCGTATGACCCAAGCGACATCCTAGGTTACAAGATGGGTAGCTGGAGTCATGATTTTGAACTCAGCTTATACTTTGCGAGTGACAAAACATACTTTGCAACCCAATTCCACCGTGATATGTTCATAGCAAGTTTGGACATTAAACCTGAGCAACAAGCACGGGCAGTGGTAGCAGGGCAACCTTATCAATATTTGAATACAGCTCTTGCAGAATTTGATAGCACAGATAAAACTGATACAGTAATGTGGCCTCACCGTTACAATGATGATAAGCAACCAGAGATCGCTGAGGACTTAGCAAGTAACTTTGATGTGTTTATTACACAAAAACATCAGTTGAATAAAGATGAATACTATGCTAAACTAGCTAAAAGCAAGGTAGTATTCAGTTGCAGTTTGCACGAGAATCTAGGTATGAGTATGATTGAAGGCACCATTGTCGGCTGTCTTCCTATTGCTCCTGATCGTGCAGCGTACAGTGAAATTTATCTAGATGAGTTTCTCTACCCTAGCGTATGGACAGAGTCTTATGCACAGTATGAAAAGCATAAGGATTTGATGCATGAGTTTATACAAAAACGTATTGACAATTATGATATGTATTCTGAACTATTACCGGAACAGGTAGAACGAATTCAGAAGTTTATTGATCCGACACTTATGTTCCAACACATGGTAGGAGAAAAACTATGAGTATGATTACAGACTACATTACAAAGACACAAACTACAATTGGTGACATTGCAAGTATTGAAAGTTCAATTCAAGACTTTGCTAATGTTTGTATTGAAGCATTATCACATGGCAACAAAGTTATATTTTGTGGCAACGGTGGTAGCGCAGCAGACAGTCAGCATCTATCTGCAGAACTGATGGGGCGTTTCCTTAAAGATCGCGCACCATTAGCAGCGTTGGCACTCACAGTAGACACCAGTGCACTCACTGCAATTGGTAACGACTACGGTTATGAGCAAGTATTTGCTCGCCAGTTGGGCGGCATTGGTCATACAGGTGATGTGCTCGTGGGACTCAGCACAAGTGGCAACAGTGCCAACATTGTGAATGCGTTTCACAAAGCAAAATCTATGGGCATACTGACAGTTGCAATGACAGGCCATCGCGCAAGCGCATTGAGCACACTTGCAGATATTACAATCTATGCGCCTAGTGACGAAACAAATCACATCCAAGAGTGTCATATCACTATTGGTCATCTGGTATGTAAGATTGTTGAAGAGGAAATGTTCCCTTGATGCGCCAAGCAGTTATACTATGTGGCGGACAAGGTACACGGTTAGGTGACCTGACAACAGAGACACCCAAACCATTATTGCCAGTCGGCGATCGTCCTTTTATTGAGCACTTGATCCAAGAAGTTACACGTTATGGCTTTGACGACATTATACTATTGACTGGGCACTTAGGTGAGCAGTTTGAATCATATGATGGCACAACAATCAATCGTGCAACAATACGTGTTAGCAGAGAACCAGAACCATTGAATACTTGGGGCGGCGTTGCGCTTGCACATGACCTCCTGGACGACTACTTCCTACTATTGAATGGTGATAGCTGGTTGGATTACGACCTTACACATTTGCGCAGCATGGAACCTGATGGGATCCATATGATTGGGCGTTATGTTAAACAAGCTGATCGTTACGAAACACTAAACATTAATAAGTCAAGTGTCAAGCAGATTGTGCCCCGTGGCGATGCTGCACACGGATTTATTAACTCTGGTGTCTATGTCGTTAACAAGGTTGTCGCGACAGATATTCTTCCTGACGCAAGGTCATTAGAACAAGAAGTGCTGCCGCATCTAGCAGACATCTGTACACTCACAGTTGAAACCTGTCAGAGCTCAACATTTTTTATTGATATTGGTATTCCTGATGACTATGAACGTGCACAGGTTGCAGTGATGCAACAGAGGACACGTCCTGCATTATTCATTGATCGTGACAATACGCTCACAGTTGACGAAGGATATACACATCACCCAGACGACATGGAGTTTAAGGACGGTGCAATTGATTTAATCAAGTATGCCAACCATATGGGCTACTATGTTTTTGTTGTAACAAACCAGGGTGGTGTAACAAAAGGTAAGTATGAAGAGCATTATATACTTGATTTCCATCGAAAGATGCAGTATACTTTAATGGAGCATAGCGCACACCTGGATGCAGTAGAATACGAGATAGGGCTAGACAGCCCGCGTCGTAAGCCTCAGCCAGGGATGCTATTAGATCTTATGCGGGATTGGCCTATTGACATAGGCAAAAGCATAATGATCGGTGACAAAGAAGCGGATGCGCAAGTCGGATACAATGCAGGCATTGTTGGCCACCAATATCTAAGTGGCAACATATTTGAACTATTTGGAGAATATATAACTTGATGTATGTTAGCAAGACCCCTTTACGTGTTAGTTTGTTTGGTGGGGGCACGGATTATCCAGAATACTTTGAAAACAATCCTAGCGCAGTGTTAGGCGGAACAATCAACAAATACATTTACACCACGGCGCTTGACTTAGCACCATTTGCAGAGCAACGTTTCCGTGTAAGCTACAGGGTGGTCGAGGACTGCAATACAGCAGACGAAATTAGCCATCCAGTAATACGTGAAGTGCTCAAAGAAGCAAACTATAATGCACCTACTGGCTTTTACACTGTAAGTGACTTGCCTGGCAGCACAGGACTTGGTAGCAGCTCTAGCTTTACAGTTGGATTTATCCAGCTAATCCAGCAGATATCAAATTCTCCCCCTCATCCTTATTCTCGTGCTGCACTCGCATCACAAGCAATTAGAATTGAGCGCGACGTGTTGGGTGAAAATGTTGGTGTACAGGACCAAACACATGCCGCCTTTGGCGGGCTAGCGTGTTATGATTTTGGCTATATGGATTATGAGCTGTTTGGTGATGAGAGACATGAAATTGTTATGGAGCAACAGCCAATTGAACTATCAGAATCTCGCATGACACTACTAAACCAGTCTATGGTTCTTGTCTATACAGACATACAGCGCCATGCTAGTGAAGTAGTTTCATCACAAATTGAGCAAACTATCAAAGGTTCCAACGCAGATTATCTAAATACAATGTATGAGATGGTAGGCGAAGGGAAAAATATACTCGAGCGCGAAGGCAATGATGCCCAAGCATTACGTGACTTGGGTGCCTTACTAAATCAAAGCTGGGCACTAAAACAAAATCTCGGCAAGGGCGTTACAAACGCAACTGTTAATGATATATACAACACAGGTAGGGATATAGGAGCCTGGGGCGGAAAGCTCTTAGGCGCTGGAGGGGGCGGCTTTGTTATGTTTCTTCTCACTCCTGAATTAATTCCAAACTTTCGCGCTGAATTTGGCGCTAACAATGTCATCCCCGTAGAGTTTGTGAGCCAAGGCTCTCGGATTCAAGCGGTATAAGGAAGGGACTAAAATGACAAAATCAAACGAACTTAAGAAACGACTACAAGATTCAGGGAAGCGATTCCATGCTAACGACAACATCAGCGAATATATCGAAGATGGTGACTTGGACGCCCTGCAAGCAGAAGTACAAATTGCTATGCAAAGCGTATTGGAAGCTCTTGTAATCGACACAGAGAATGACCACAACACACAAGAGACTGCTAAACGAGTGGCCAAAATGTTTATACGAGAAACATTTGGTGGACGCTACGTTCCAGCACCACGTGTTACAGCATTTCCAAATATGGGATACAAAGGCCTATACACAAGTGGACCAATCTCAGTCCGCTCAACATGCGCACACCATTTTCAAAACATTGTAGGTAAATGCTGGATTGGTATTGTCCCTAATGGTGAAGTTATTGGACTTTCAAAGTTCAATCGCATTGTGCATCACATTGCAGAACGTCCGCAAATCCAGGAAGAAATGACAACTGAGATTGCTAATGCGTTGCAAGAACATGCAAAGACTGATAACATTGCAGTGGTTCTTAAAGCAGAGCACCACTGTATGACACACCGCGGAGTTAAGGAACATGAAAGCGACATGACTACAAGTGTTATGAGCGGCCAGTTCATGGATGATCCTACACTACGCAAGGAGTTCTATGATATTTGCTTTAGCATGAAGGGCCACGGAAGGTAATGTCCGTGATGTCTGACGAGGAATGTCGCAAAAAGATTCTAGAGCTCGACGCCCAAATGTCAGAACTTGCTGACATTCTTAGTATAATGGTTGACAAAATGGATCGAATCGAACAAGCCACTCACCAAATGAAAACCGAAGTTATTCAAGACCTAGGTAAACTAAAGGACCCGCCGGAATAATGGACAACCTTAAAGATGATATTAAGATTATGCGTGGTGATAAGGCAACTATGCGCAAAGCAAAATGGTCTATTATTAAACGCAAGATAAATGACGAATGGCAACACAGAAAATTTCAAATACTACTAATAATGAATGGATTTAAATTCTAATGGAAAATAACTTTTCTTTAAAGGGACCTAAAATCTTAATTATTGGTTATGGTACTGTAGGTCAGGCAGTAGCACAAAGTCTAAGTAAGCATTACGAGCTGGAAATTAAAGACAAAAAGAGTGCTCCTATTAACATAACAAATGACGATCCTGACGCTGTAATTGTTTGTGTCGATGCTGATACAATGGCTGACGGTAGCATTGACACCACCAATATTGAAGCCGCATTGGCAAGTATTCGTTCAGAACTTGGTGCGCCTCCTATCATGGTTAAAACAACACTAACCCCTAACCTTATGCATTTGCTACCAGACAACGCCGTCTACAGCCCAGAGTTCTTAAGACAGAATATTGCTGCCGTAGATTTTCAACAACAACCATTTATGTTGTTAGGTGGCGATCCAGAATTTACTATTTTCTGGCGAAATGTGTTCAAATATCTGAGCACTCGATTTGTTGAAACAACACCTGAAGCTGCAAGTTGGACTAAATACCTTCACAACGCATACTTAGCAAGTAAAGTGTCCTGGTTTCATGAAATGGATGAACGGGCAGCGGCTGTTGGCGACCTGCAAAACTATTCTGCAGCCTTAGGTATTATCGATCTTTATGATGATGCTATAGGTAGCAGTCACCTGTCTGCACCTAATACAGAAGGAACATATGGATATGCTGGACGATGCTTCCCTAAAGACATGGCAGCATTCCAACACTATCTCAACAGCGATTTACTTCACCGAATAATGGAACACAATAATGAACAACGAAACAGAACTCCAAATTGATCTAGATATAGCAGCACATCAACTTGTTTATGTGCCAAACCGCGCACTTGATACAAGGGCTGCACCGTTTCCTGAAGATAACTCAGAATATCGTCAGGCTGTTAGCAAGCACATGCAATCAATGTGTGAAAAACATCGTGGGCTAGGGTTGGCTGCAAACCAAGTAGATCTTGATGCTGCCGTGTTTGTAACCCACATCCAAAAAGACATGGTCACTTGCTTTAATCCTACCATTCACGAAGTAAGTAATCATAAGGTTTTGATGAGTGAAGGGTGTCTAAGCGATCCTGGTCTATATCTCAAAATCAAACGTCCAGACATGATTAAAGCAAGCTGGGAAGACGAGGCTGGAGTTCGCTCACAAGCCACACTGTATGGGATGGATTGCCGTGTATTTTTGCACGAATATGATCATCTCCAAGGAATTCTCTTTACAAATCGTGTCGGAGATGTTAAACTAAAGATGGCACGTAAAAAGCAAGCCCAGCGCATGGAAGATGCTATGCAACGTATTATGAAGAATATAGGTGGAGTATGACAAAAGCATTACAAGTTGTTGGACATTATTACCGACACAAAGACAAACCATATACAATTGTAGCTGGGGCAGAAGATCCTGAACAAATAATTGAAAATGGCGATAAATGGGAAGATGTGCGTGATGGACTCTGTCGTTGGTTTATTAATAACGAAGGGTTCACATTTGAGAGCCTAGTTGTTCGTAGACCTGATTCCAATAAAGATACTAATGATTTATCTGCCGAGATTGAGTTTGTTGACGATGGTATTGTAATGGCCAAGCTACGGGGATATATAGATTAATGTTCGGGACTAACCAAATTGTAGGCAAGAAATACTTTAAGGATGCGGCAGCGGATCAGATGTTTGTTACATCTATGTTCATGACACTGCAAGGGGAAGGTCCCTTTCGCGGTGAACCTGCGTTCTTTATACGTCTAGCTAAGTGCAACCTGGACTGCCAGTTTTGCGACACGTTCTTTGATGATGGCGATTGGTTAACATTCGACCAGATTGAAGAGCGAGTGGAAGAGACTATTGAGCAGTTCTATGTTGATCAAGGCATGGAGCGTCCAGATTGGACAAATTCTACTACGGAAGAATTAAGCGGCGGGTATGGCATGTCTGCCAGGACCAAATATACCAAGAAGAAAATGGTACTTGTTATGACTGGCGGCGAACCAATGCTGCAAAACAATATCAATCCATTCCTTGAGCGCATGGGGCAGATTTTTGCAAAGACACAGATTGAAAGCAACGGCACACAGGCAACTGATATCCCTGCAGGCACAACACTTGTTTGCTCGCCAAAGTGTTTGGAGAAGAAGAAGGTTGCAGTGCGTTACCTTAAGCCGCGTCCAGAAATCTTGAAGCGAGCAGACTGTTTAAAATTTGTCATGGAAGCTGATCCAGACAGCCCATACTCAGACATTCCAGACTGGGCGCATGAGTGGGCTGCTGAAACAGGCAAAGACATCTACATCAGTCCAATGAACGTTTACAACTCAGTACCACTTGAGAGCAAGAAGCTACGTTTGAATTCAAACAGCACAACACTTGCTGAGCGCAGCACAATTGATGAGATTGTAAGCTTTTGGGAACCTGATCTACTAGATATGGGTGCAAACCAAGTTAATCACGAGTATGCTGCAAAATTCTGTGTTAAGCATGGATTCATCCTTAATTTACAGATACATTTATATGCGAGCCTAGCATGATTGTATTCACTGAGCTCAAATTGAAATCATCATTCTGGTCATCAACTCAGGTAATGTATTCGTTTGTCAAAAATGAATGGAAAATTGATGATTAGATTCACAGCGCTCAAACTAGAGATAGAATATGAGTTAACACGGCGCCGGGCAATAACACTTCAACGCCGTCGGATACGCAAATCTTTTCTAAGAAAAATATAAATGATTATATTCACTGCACTCAAACCAGAAACAGAAATTGCTGCACTGCTTCGTGCGTTAGATTACGAAATAAAAAAGAAGATTGATTAACGCCCGAGCAAATGATTATATTCACGAAACTTAAATTAAACAAAGAAGCCGATGACTGGAGTCGTTTCTTGGCTCATGCAGTAAAGATAAAATGGATGAAATAGATGGCCATAGAATTTACAAGGATGATACACTGGTACAGGTTTGAAGTAGAAGCCCTGGTAAAAATCCTTTCCGAGGAGATTGCGGTTGAAGTGGAAAAGGAAATATGAGAAAGGTTAAATAATGACTAGAAACTATACATTCACATCGGAGAGCGTAAGCCGTGGCCATCCAGATAAAGTTGCCGACCAAATTTCAGATGCATTACTCGATGAGGCCCTTAAACGTGGGGACCAAACGACGCGATGCGCGATCGAAACGCTTGTTACAACAAATATGGTCACACTTGCGGGTGAGGTCACTAATTTCAATCTTACAAAGCTCGAGGTCGAGCGAATCGTTCGTAGTGTCGTCGAATCCATCGGATATCCAAGCGGCGGCGGTTTCGACTGGGCTACACTCAATGTATACAACGAATTACACGCGCAAAGTGCAGACATTCGATTGGGCACGGATACCTTCGGCGCAGGAGACCAGGGAATCATGTTTGGTTACGCAAGCAATGAAAACCCTGACTTTATGCCCATGCCTATCTTCCTCGCGCACGGGCTCTTACAAGAGCTTGATGGATTGCGTAACAACGGACATGACTGCCTCCTTCCGGATTCTAAAAGCCAGATCTCCGTCGAATATGAAAACGACACTCCCCGGCGGGTCAAGTCTGTCGTTTGCTCACACCAGCACACACAAGGTTCAATCGATCAAGTCCGTGAAACCATCAGGGGCGCCGCCATGGACTTCGCGCCCCTTGGGCGACTAATTAATAATGACACACAATGGCACATCAACCCAACAGGAAACTTCGTAATTGGAGGGCCCGACGGTGATGCAGGGCTAACAGGACGTAAAATTATTGTAGACACTTACGGCGGCTGGGCCCCACATGGTGGCGGCGCGTTTAGCGGCAAGGACCCAACAAAGGTCGATCGTAGCGCAGCATACATGGCACGGTGGTTAGCTAAGAATGTCGTTGCAGATGATATGGCCGATTGGTGTCAAATTCAGCTGTCTTATGCTATTGGTGTCAAGGAGCCAATAAGTATATATGTAGACAGTAACGGACACAACAGAACTATCGAAAAGTTCATCTGTGATAATATAGACCTTACACCTAAGGGCATCATTGATCGTTTCGATTTGTTCAACTTCACTGAGTACAGTGCAAATTGTGTTTACGGCCATTTTGGTAACAAACAGGTTCCTTGGGAAAACGTCGGATGGTAACATATGATACTAGACGATTAGATATAACTAGGAGAGATAATGTTTAAGTGGTATAAAAAATGGCGTGCAGGTAAAATTCAAGATGAAACCATGCGCGAAAAAACAATCGCAGATATAGACGGCGAACCTTGGGTTAAGGTTGTTAACGTACAGTTTGAGGATCCACAGAAGCCTAGCACAGGCTTTATGGAGCTCGACTGGAATAAACCCTTTGTTGCAAGTCTGGTCGAGGCTGGCTACAGTGGTCGCACAGATGAAGATGTTGTTGATATGTGGTTTACAGATCTTTGCAGAGGTGTGACTAAGGAGATACCGGAGTAAGGTAAATGTCTCAGCTACCAGAACGTGACTATAATAATTGCACAGACTACAGTAAAGAATTAGGGGCAGATTATCGCCGCCTCTACCAACTAAAAGAAGCAGGATCTTCTAAACAAGAGATCCAAGCAGCCAAAGCAAAAATTAAATCAGACAAGAGTCGTTTACAGAATGCTGTTAAACGACTGAACAATGGATAAACGAATCATGAGAATCTTCCACACATTCACACAAGCATACACAAACTGGGACGAGGGCACTGTCTTCGACCAGTTTAATTGTCGCGTCAATACATTTGATATTATGGAGGCAATGGACTTGCTAGAAACGGAAGTTTACCGAGATAGAGATTTCACATTAGCGGCAGAAATGTTGGGGGACATTAACATTTCTGTTACATAAGTGTGCTAAACTTAACAAACAAAGATAGACTTTGTTAACAAGGATTTTACAATGAAACTTATTACTACCCTTGCGGCTATTTGTTTGGCCGCAACTCCAGCCTTAGCACGAGATAATGTGCAAGTTGCTGGTTCATCTACCGTTCTACCATATGCTAGCATAGTAGCAGAAGCATTTGGTGAGAATTTTGACTTTCCAACACCAGTTATTGAAAGCGGAGGCAGCTCAGCTGGCTTGAAGCGTTTCTGTGAAGGCGTCGGTGAAAGCACAGTTGACATTGCAAATGCCAGCCGTGCAATGCGGGACAGCGAGCGCGAGGCTTGTGCAGTAAACGGTGTGACTGACATCGTTGAAGTGCGTATTGGTTATGATGGTATTGTATTCTCAAGCCAGGTTGATGGATTTAACTTTGCGTTTGACCAAAAGGATATCTACCTTGCACTCAATGCTGCATCAACAGCAACAACCTGGAACGAAGTAAACCCAGCATTTCCTGAGCAGGAAATTCTAATGTTTGTGCCAGGCACCAAGCACGGAACACGTGAAGTGTTTGAAGAGCAGGTTATGCTAGTTGGTTGTGAAATGGTTCATGGTGCACCAGCAGACGATGCAGCAGAAGACGCTTGCATGGACTTGCGTACAGATGGTCGCAGTGTAGACATCGATGGCGACTACACAGAAACACTTGCTCGTATCAACAGCAACCCAGATGGCATTGGCGTGTTTGGTCTTGCGTTCTACGAGAACAACACTGCCAAGCTTCAAGCTGCAACAATGGCAGGTGTATTCCCTACAACTGAAACCATTGCATCAGCAGAGTATCCTGTCAGCCGTCCACTGTTCTTCTATATCAAGGCAGCGCACGTTGGCGTGATCCCTGGTCTGCATGAATTTGCGCAGTTCTTTGTAGCTGACGAGATTGCTGGTCCAGACGGTCCATTAGCACAGTATGGCTTGGTATCAGACCCAGAACTAGCCGAGACACAAGATCGAGTTCTAAATCTTGACATAATGCAATAAGGTATTGACAAACAAGCTGAAATCCTGCATACTGTAATGGTATGCAGGATTCTTTTAAGGACAAATAATGACTTATATTCTAGTAGATGCGGCTAATATGTTTTTCAGAGCTCGACACGTAGTACGTGGTGACACTGAAACTAAAGTTGGCATGGCAATGCATATTATTTTCTCAAGTATCAATAAATGTTGGCGTGACTTAGATGGCTCCCACGTTGTGGTGTGCTTTGAGGGTAAAAGCTGGCGTAAAGACTTCTATGCCCCGTATAAAGCACACCGCCGTGAAAAAAGTGCACAAATGTCGCCTGCAGAAGTTGAGGAGGACAGAGCATTTTTTGATGCATTTGATGCTTTCCGTGAATTCCTACATGAAAAGACTAACGTTACAGTATTGCAGGCACAGGGCTGTGAAGCTGACGACTTTATTGCACGTTGGATACAAACACATCCAAATGATGACCATGTTATTGTATCATCAGACAGCGACTTTTATCAGCTTATCAGTGAAAATGTCAAGCAATATAATGGTGTATCTAACCAGCTTATGTCAATTGATTCAATTATTGACGACAAAGGCAAGGCAGTAATTGACAAGAAGACAGGCGAACCAAAACAAGTTGGTGATCCAGAGTGGTTGCTATTTGAAAAGTGTATCCGTGGCGATACTAGCGATAACATCTTCTCTGCATTTCCTGGGGCGCGAAAGGTTGGCACGAAAAACAAGATAGGTATGACAGAAGCATTTTCTGATCGTAACGATAAAGGATTTAATTGGAATAACTTTATGCTGCAACGCTGGACAGATCATGATGGCGAAGAGCATGTTGTGCGTGATGATTATAAACGTAACCAGCATCTTATTGATCTTACCAAACAACCAGACAATATCAAGGCAGTGCTTGACGAGGCAATTGTCGAAGCAGTGCAAGCAGAGCATAAGCGACAGGTTGGAATACACTTGATGCGTTTCTGTGGCGCGAACAACTTATTTCGTGTTAGCGACAACGCAGATGACCATGCTCGTTATCTAGGAGCGAGCTATGCCGAAAAAGCTTAGAGCTGTTGAAGTAATTTTAAACCAACTGTGGATCACGTATAATGAGCAAGGCAACAAGTCAGGTACACTGGCAAAGCAAGAAAACGGATTTACTTGGCTAAAGGCAGATGGGGATAAACTCAATTTACGTGGTAGTGATGCTGTGTTGACCTTTGAGTTTGAGGGGAAGCCTGAGCTGTCAAGCTGGCACCAACAACATGTTTTTGGATATCCTGTCATTAAAATTGAAACATTCAAAATACAAGAAAAAGACAACCTTCCCTGCTTTACCAAAACGCCAAGCAGTAAGGTGTTCTTCGCTGCTGGTTATTACGGCATCAATTTTGAAAACGGCGGTTGGATGGAAAGCTTTTGTCCTAAGCTTGCAACCCTACGCAAATATGAGCACATGGGACCATTCAAAACTGAAGTAGACATGCAGATTGCAATCCAAAGAAAAAAACGTAACTATGAGTAATAGAAAATGAAGAAATATATTGTGATAGGACTATTGATTATAATAGTTGCTACTGTACTATTTGGAGCACCCACTATAGGGTTATTTGAACTAAACTGGACTTGGTAAAAAATCTCCTTTCTAGCTAAATAATTAAAGCTAGACTTAATTGGAGAATAATATGGCGCGACCAAAGCCAACGGTGCTGTTAGAGCACACTGACCAGAACTTTCGCAGCGAGCAGGTACTCGACGCAGATGCTATTTACGCGGTATTCCTAAAGGATGCACCTATTAATCTTAAAAGCTTTAACAGCCTAGTGGACGCGCCTGGTGCTAAGTACAAGAAGACCAGCTTTAGTAACCCTGGTCATGCATTTAACTTATGTGAACGTCTAAACAAAAAGTTTAAGACAGAAGATTTTAAGGTGGTTAAACTTGACAACGGTGAGCGAATCCAAGAAGATCCTGACAGAACAGATTACGGATTGGCTGCAAAACGAACTTGACAACTGCGAAGATCATGTCATTAAAAAGACATTTGGTGGCAAGAAATATAAGAGCAGTGACTATTTCCACCAACCCGACAGCCTGCGCCTTCGAGCAGCGGGCTATCAACTACTCAAAACGTATTTTGATCATGAAGAATTCGTTCACGATAGAGAATTCTACACAGGCGAGATACTCACCCTCAGCAAACATATGAACGCCCCGTTCTTCATCAACCGCGAGAAGATTGTGCTGTTCAGTCACGAGCATATAGTGATGTGCAAAATAGCTGGAAGCGTGGCGCTTTGGCTGAATAATTTTCCTTGACCTCTCTAGTCCTAACGTGTATCGTAAACTAAATATCATATGCAGCTGAGCATACAATGGGAGAAACAAGATGAACGCAGAAACTAATTTCGAGACCTTTGCTAAGGCATTGATTCCTTCCCAAGCTACTGTTGACCCAGAAACTCTTCGCCAGGCGCTTAACTGGTACAAGGCGTTTGCAGGTAGTCATGCAGTAAAAATGAATGATCGTGATCTAGTTGAGATTTATCAAGAACTCAACTAAGTTATTGAAATCTAACAAAACAAAAACCGGCCTTTGCGCCGGTTTTTCCTTGACATCACCAAGACACCTTGCTATATTGTATGAGTAAGCAAAGGAGATGTTATGAACACTGCCCAAATTATACTCAGCCAGATCAAGCGACTGGACCCAATGGCAACGTTTGCATGGGGCGCCAAGGACTTGATTAACATGGGAGACGGTGTTAAGTTTAAGTCAACTGGCATGGTAAAGTGGAAGGGCTACGTTTACATCAAGTATGACGAAGGCCAGGACCTTTACAACATCGACTTCTTCCAAATCCGCAAGATGGAGATCAAATACACCAAGCAACTTAAAGGTGTATTTGCTGAAGAGCTTGTTCTCCTTATAGACGAGGTAGTAGGCTAATGAGCACGAATTCATACATTGGAATTGAAAACGAGGACGCATCAGTGTCCTACATCTATTGCCACCAAGATGGCTATATTGCTGGCGTTGGCGCTGGGTTGCTAGATGGGTATAACACTCGTGAAGCTGCTCAGGCGCTTGTAGAGAGCGGCGACCAAAGCGCTCTAGGCGAGCCATACTCGGCGCGTCCGGGAGAATTATGGGAAGACATCAAGCCCCTAAAGGCGCGTGGCGCAGACTTCCCCAGCGCGGTTGGCAGCAACTATGCCTACATATTTTCTGCAAAAACAAATAGCTGGGTGGTACGCCGTCCAGGAAGTGTAGTAATGGTGGGCCTCCGCCGCGCACTTCAAAAAAATCTATAAATTGTAATTTAATTGTTGACAACCCCGCTATTATTATTGTAAAGTGATAGCATACACAACACAGAGACCAGGAGTTATAAATGACCGATATTGAACAGCACAAGATCCGCCTCAGCGAGGCTAAAAAGTATATCCTTCACGCCAGTGTCAAGCGCAAGCGGCCGGTGTTTATTTGGGGACCCCCAGGCGTTGGTAAGTCCGACGTTGTTGAGTCCATTATTGCGGACGCGCAAGCGGCTGGCAAGACTGCCAAGCTTTACGATATGCGTTTGAGCATGTGTGAGCCCACAGATATTATGGGTATTCCATACTTTGACAGCGTATCGCAGACTATGAAATGGGCGCCGCCTAGCTTGCTGCCTACTGCTGAAGATGCAGACTTGGATATTGTTATCCTCTTCCTCGACGAGATGAACGGTGCTGCGCCGGCTGTGCAAGCCGCTGCTTATCAGCTTGTTTTGAACCGCCGCGTTGGCGAATACAAGTTGCCTGACAATGTGGCAGTTGTTGCTGCTGGTAACCGCGAAACTGACAAGGGCGTTACTTACAAGATGCCTAAGCCGCTTTCCAACCGCTTTATCCACTTTGAAATTCGCGTCCACTTTGATGACTGGGCTGAATGGGCAGTTGAGAATGGCGTTGATGCTGACGTTGTTGGTTACTTGACTGCTAAGAAAGTTGACTTGTTCAAGTTCGACCCTACGCTCAAGGATCACGCTTTCGCAACACCACGTAGCTGGGTATTTGTTTCCGACATCCTTAAGGACTCGGAGGAGTTCAGCGAAGGCGAAATCACTGACATGGTGATTGGAACTATTGGGCAGGGTACTGCACTCAGCTTTGCTGCACACCGCAAAACCAGCGCACTGTTGCCTGATCCAACACTGATCCTTAAGGGTCAAGTTAAAGAGCTCAAGACCAAAGAGATCAGCGCAATGTATTCGCTGGCAACTAGCCTGGCATACGAGCTTCGGGCAATGAAGGACGAGATTGGTCGCAGCATTGACGACGCGAAGATGCAAGACTACATCAACAACACAATCGGGTTCTGGATGGACCACTTCGAGCCCGAGATGGTTGTAATGAGCTTCCGGATGGTCATTAAATATGACATCAAGATCGACATGAAGCGTATTGCAAACTGGAAAGAGTTCTACAAGCGTTACGGCACCCTGGTCCGTGCCGCATAAGGCTTAGGCCTTATGCAAAGGTGGGGCGGTCCTGCGCCCCACCATTTTCATTCGAGGACTACAATGAATCCTGAACTTCGCAACAAAACACTACTAACCTGGGAAAGATTTTATCCAGGTTGCACTGAAGATATTGTTGAGATCTTCGGGACTGCCAGGCCCAACATCGGAAGAGTTGCAAAATGGAAGAATAAATGGTACCAAACCACACCATACCAATTTGCACTCAGCGGAGTCGACTACGAATGGGGGCATAAACCTAATGATAAAATCAAGGAAGAAATTGAGGTTACTGCACGCCGCGTAGGCATACACCAATATTTTTGGGACTTTTATGTTGACCGTTGTAGTGATAAGGTTGACCATGGCACATCAATCACGATCACATCCTGGACAACGCCCACTGTAAGCTTTTACAAAGAGGAACATCTTGTGATGTTTAAACTTGCATGGCGATGAAACATAACAGATATAGTGAAGAAGCACTTATGGAAGTGTTCAAGACGCCGCGTCCAGATAACACTTCTGTGATACGTTGGAAGGACACATGGCGTGACGATACAGAGCGACGCTACGAAGTTAAAAATTTCACTGCCGCTGTAGCACTGTTAACTGCTAATGATGTAGACCCACTGTTTTATCAATTACATAGCATACCATATCCATTAGGCAGCGGTCACAGCGGCAGAGCCGTGTTTAGTGTGGAGAAACATTACATTGTATTCTTTAAGGAAGAGCACTATGTTTTCTTTAAACTACATCAAGGTTTAGCTTGACATGCAAGGCATTTTGCCTTATTATAAAATAGAACGCATTAGAGGTATGACATGACTCAGAAAGCTAACGAAGACCTGAAGCTGCATGAAGGCAAGGCCTACATGACTAAAGAGATTGACGAAGAGTTGATCCAAAAAGCACATGACACCCTTGTTAAATCTCGTATGACTTTGCTCTTTAAGCATCCATTCTTTGGGCAACTTGCCCTGCGCTTGACGCTTACTCCAGCTGACCGCTCGTGGTGTGCCACTGCGGCAACTGATGGTCGCAAGTTCTATTACAACCCAGCCTTTATTACAGAGTTAGATGACAAGGAAAATGTCTTCCTTGTTGCACACGAACTTGGACACTGCATCTACGAACACTTTTTGCGGCGTGGAGATCGCGACGGCAAGCTGTTTAACATTGCTGGTGACTACATTATTAATAACGTCCTTGACAATGAATTGGTGAAGAATGGCGATTATGCGCGTGTAATTACATACGTTAAGCCATACTTGAACCACAAATATGATGGCTGGACAACTGAAGAAGTTTATGACGACCTCCAGCAACAGCAGGACGCAGGCGGAAAGCCTGAAGATGAAGGTGATCTTATCGACGTTCACATTGACATGTCCGGCGGTGGCGGCGGTGAAGATGGTGATGAAGGTGACGGCGTTGAGGTTGATGGACAAGGACTTGCTGGTAAGCCTAAGCCGCTCAGCGAAGAAGATCAGAAGCAACTAGGCAACGAAATGAAGGACGCTATGATACAGGCAGCCGCTAGCGGCGGTGCTGGCAGCGTACCTGGCGATATGAAGCGTATGATTAAAAGTCTGCTCGAGCCTGAAATGGACTGGCGCGAAATTATCCAGTCGCAAGTCCAAAGCTCGTTGAAGTCAAACTTCTCGTTTATGCGCCCTAACCGTAAGGGTTGGCACATGACTGCAATCCTGCCGGGCATGGATCGTGATGTAATGATTGACGTTGCACTTGCAATTGACACGTCAGGCTCCATTAGCCAGACTATGCTTACAGAGTTTGTAAGCGAAATTGCAGGCATGATGGAACAGTACGAAAACTACCGTATCCGTATTTGGCAGTTTGATACCCGTGTATATGGTTTTGATGAGTTCACACATGATGACGGTCGTGACATCCGGGAGTATGAAATCAAGGGTGGTGGCGGCACTGACTTTATGGTTAACTGGACCTATATGGAAGAAGAAGAGATTGATCCTGACCAGTTCATTGTGTTTACAGATGGTATGCCATACGGCAGCTGGGGTAACCCAGACTATTGTGACACTGTATTCCTTATCCACACACAATACGGGCGCCCTGAGGCACCGTTTGGTCAGAGCGTTTACTACGACTCTAAGAAAACTAAAAAATAATGCGGTGGACCAAACATAAAGAACTGAGTACAAACGATCTAGATTATCTGATCGGATCGTTTGTACTCACCGAAATGATGAGAAACAAACTTGTCGTGAAGTTCCACGAGGATGAAAGAGTGGCGCTGCCTTCTGAAATGGGTTTACTTGAATGTAACGGCCTATATCATATACGGCGTGTTGCTGACAATCCAAAAATTCAAGAGATTTTGTTTGAACTCATAGATGATCGAGACGCTGTTGAGCAACACCTTATCCAATACAAGATGGGTCTGTAATTAACTGCTATGTTTATAAGATAAATAAACGTAACATGATATCCCAACATTGTATTGAAGACACTACATTAGTAGTGTAACCTATTTACAGGAGAAATATTAACATGACAAAAACAGAAAAAGCTGAAAAAGTAGACGAAATACTTGAAGCTGAAGTTATCCAAGAACCAGAGGCGTCACCGTCACTGGATCTAAACGACCTAGCACTTGCGCTAAACCTCGTCAATGTGGCGATCAAGCGTGGTGCATACGAGAGAGCAGAGCTACGTAATGTACTAGACGTTACGGACAAGCTAGAAGCCTTCCTACAATACCAAGCGAAGGCACAGGCAGCGGCTGCGGAAAAAGGAGAAGCCTAATGGCAGTACTCAAGCACGTCGGAAGAGTTAAAAATACAGGGCGCCGTTGCGTCATAGTTTTCCGTCAAATGTATGACGATAAAGGACATGTTGTTGATGAAGATCACTGCCTTGTCTTTGAAACTGAAAATCTTCCTGATGCAGAACATCAGGACCTTATGCGCATTATTGAAAGCGACCAAGCACAGACAACTGGCGAACTGTACAATGTACTATCTCGCTCACGTTTAGGCTCAGGTGTCCAGGCATTGAACTGGCTTGCTAGCTCAAACCGCCTACGCAAGTTCCCTACATCAAATATTGAGCTCACACCCGATTCTCGCACTGTTTTGGGGCTTGATAAGCTAAATAAGATTGTGAAGATGCAAAACTCAGGTGCATCAGAATCTGACATTAATAATGTCTTACGCGATGACACTGATTCGCCACCACGTGAAGGTGCAGTATCAGAGTTAACAGATTCTAATGAGCCAGTACAGGCAGAAACTCAGCCAGCCGATGGTGTTCTTGATGACGCTGCGATCGCAAAGCAACGTATAGAGCAAGCGGAAACATTTGAGTCAGAAGCTCAGACATTGCGTGAACAAGCGTATTTGTTGGATCCAACACTCAAGCCCAAAGTGCGTAAAACTCGTGCTGCACCAAAGAAATCGACTGCCAAATAATAAGGCTAAAGCCACATGGCAATCTATCAACGTGACCGAGACTTCCACAGACTGTTCTCAGAAATCAACGTTGATGTAGTTCCCCTTAAGTTCGTCAGAGACATCACCTGCGTATTGGTTGATGGTTCCAAAGTTGTTATCAATGAAAGCGACTTTGCTGACGAAGCTGAACAGGGCGACCACATCGAACAATTACTGAGAGGATTAACTTTCTACGAGGATCTGTGCGATTTACAGATTCGAATCAACTACGAACGAGTTGAAGAAGATGTAGTAATTGATGTCGAAAAAATACTTAAAAATATAGGCAAATGATTAAAGCAATAATGGCCTGCGATTCGCAGGGAGGAGTTGGAAGAGATGGCAATCTTCCTTGGCCTCACAACAAAAAAGATCTCATGCACTTCAAGGAATTGACGTCTGGGCATACAGTAGTAATGGGCAGCGGCACCTGGAATAGCGGGATGCCAAAACCTCTTCCTAACCGCAGAAACGTTGTAGTGTCTCGCAATCCTGAGTTTGAAGTGCAGGGTGGTGAACTCCTAACTGGTGATATCAGTCAGGGCTTGACAAATCTGTCAGGAAGTAATACAGTATTTGTAATAGGCGGTGCTATACTGTTTCGTGAATTGATTAATGAAATATCAATTTTACATCTAACACGCATTGCCGGAAGTTATGATTGCGACGCATTTATTTCACTAGATGAAATTGCGTCTAAATTTGAAATTATTGATCGTGTCGAAGTTGACTCGATGACTACATTTGAAACCTACTTTGCAAGGAAACTGCATGACATTTCTATCGACACAAAGTTTTGATGATGACGGTAAAATTAACGTTATCGTAAAGAAGCGCAAAATCCTGGAATCAGGTGAGCGACAAGAAGACGGTAGCATTAAAGGTAAGGCACGTATCAAATTTGAATACGGTGAACTGACCCGTGATGACTTAGTTGCTGTAGGGAATCTTAGAGCCGCTGAAGTAATGGCAATGGAAGAAGGCGAAATCTTTTGGGGGTATAGCTGTCCTCCACTAAATGGTGTTGACGACGATTGTAAACTTGCTCATATGATCAGTATGGCGGCGAGCAACATTGCAACACATAGCAAGCGCGGGTTTGGTAATACTGTTGTGTGTCATCCAAGTATTGCTGATCAAATTCGTGAATCATTCACTAAGCAAAAGACAGTTGAAGAATACAATGAAGAATCAGAAAATATGGTAGAAGCAAAAATACCATATTTTCCTAAAGAACCAGAGTTGTTCGAAGATGACGCAATGGATAACACCCAAGTGCTGGTACTATACCGCGGCGAGGACGACGGAGACCAACCACTCATTTACGTTGAAGGTGAAGGTCTGTTGATGAATAACAAGATTGCTCACGTAGAACATTACGGAAAGTTTGTGGACGTTTGAAACAATATCATGATCAATTAAAGGAAATTCTAGCAAACGGAGAAATTCGCAGCGATAGGACAGGCGTTGGCACCAAAAGTATTTTTGGTATGCAAGCCCGATACAATTTGCGCGATGGGTTTCCTGCTGTTACTACAAAAAAGCTTGCTTGGCGAAGTGTCGTCAGCGAGCTCCTCTGGTTTTTAGAGGGTAGCACAGACGAGCGCAGGCTGGCTGAGATACATTACGGTACTCGTGATCCTAGCAAAACAACTATCTGGACTGCTAATGCCAATAAACAAGGTGTCGCCCTTGGTCATCGTAACGATGATGAGGTTAAAGAACTAGGACCAGTATACGGCAAGCAATGGCGTGATTGGGGATGCGGTATGGAACGGGAGGGCGTTCATTGTGATCAAATACAGGCGCTCATCA
>Ga0115549_1000385_pt1 | contig 28587 bp, 28 predicted proteins | sample COGITO_mtgs_1004_2_FD_87176 | JGI IMG/M metagenome (GOLD analysis project Ga0115549, IMG submission 87176) | Pelagic marine microbial communities from North Sea - COGITO_mtgs_100430 | ecosystem: Environmental > Aquatic > Marine > Epipelagic | place: Germany:Helgoland, sampling site Kabeltonne...
ACTAGGGACACGGCACTGGTGAAAGCAGCGATGTTGAACTTACCGTCGTTGACGAATTTCAACAGGTTAAGGCTAGCCAGGTTGCAGGAGGAGTTATCTAAGCTCATGTATTCAGAGCAGGGATTGGATCCGTTGATCCTGCCCGTGGTAGCTGCGGTGTGCCAGGAGTTAATAGTGTCGTCGTACTGGATGCCTGGATCAGCGCAAGCCCACGCAGCCTCAGCGATTGTGTGGAACAGGCTTCTGGCATCTACAGTGCGCACAACGTTACCGTTGGTGCGGCCTATCAGATCGAATTCGCCACCCACCTCAACGCTTTGCATGAACTTGTCAGACACTCGCACGGAGTTGTTGGCGTTCTGGTACTGGACGCTACTGGAGTCTTTACCCCCTAGATCCATGTCATAGCCGGCATCGCGCAGGACACGGATTTTGTCCTCCTCGCGCACCTTGGTCTCGACGAACTCTTCAATGTCCGGATGGTCGACATCTAGGACAACCATCTTTGCAGCTCTACGCGTTGCCCCTCCTGATTTGATAGTTCCCGCTGAGGCATCTGCCCCACGCATGAACGAGACCGGCCCCGATGCTGAGCCTCCGGATGACTTTAAGAGTTCGTTGGATCCGCGTATCCGGGAAAGGTTCACTCCCGCTCCAGAGCCTCCTTTGAAAATCATGCCTTCTTCGCGGTACCAGTTAAGTATCGAATCCATGGTGTCATCTACGCTAAGAATGAAGCACGCGCTCACTTGCTGCGGACTGGAAGTTCCCACATTGAACCAGACGGGGGAGTTGAAGCTGAACATTTGGTTTACCAGCATCCACTTTAGTTCGTGTTCGAAAATTTCAAGCTGGTCTACCTCGGTGATGTAGCCGTGCTCTTTCGCTGCTTTGACGTACGTATCCACAACTCGGTTGACGAGGTCTTTGAGGCTGCTCTCGCGCTCTTCCGAACCTAGGGCGCCCCTGAAGTATTTAGTGGCGACGATGGTGGATGCGTTATCGCTCCAAGTGTCTGGGAACTCGACCCCGGCTTGTTCAAAAATAGTTTCCCCACTCTGCCAGTTGGCTTGGGACACGTCACGGAGTTCCCAGGTTAGCTCGTCGTAGGGGTGGACTCCGGCGGTAGTGAAAATTCGCTCGATGTTCAGGGTGTTTGAAAATGGCATTAAAGTCTCTTTCCGAGGTTTGTAGGTGTGTACGTTTTAACTGTGCCCACATCGGTCACCGGTGCAACTTCATGGTTTACGCCACACTTGCCAACGGTGAGCTGGCTTATTAACGCGTAAGAGCTTTTCTCACCAGCAGGACACCGACTGCACAACCCGCAATCGCGACGCTGCCTCTTACTATTCGTCGCTTACCCCGGGCTGGTACAAGGTCTATTACTTCCCACCCGCGCGCTTTAGCTACGCTGCGTAGTTTGGAGTCAGGGTTGACAGCTATGGGGTGACCAACCAGCTCTAGCATGGGCAGGTCGTTGCAAGAGTCGGATAGGGCCCTAGCTTTACTCAAGTCTATTCCGTTGGCTAAAGCGTGTGCTGCCACAGCGGCGGCTTTACCTTCTCCGTGGCATAACCCGTTCACTAAAGTTCCGTCTAGTTTCCCGTCTTCACTTACCCCTAGCTGGGTGCTCAGGTAATCATCGAAAGAAAACCACCGCCGGGCGACCTCAGCTATTGGTTCAGGAGCCGCTGTTGCCAGGACCACTGTGTGACCTCGGCCCCGCTCTGCTTGTACCAACTTCTGTGAGCCCCCATGCTCGATTTTGTGCATGACGACCAGCCCTCTTTCAGCTAGTTCATATTTGAGGTTTGTAACGTCTAAGCCTTGTAGCAGCAGTAGTGCCCGTTCAGCTAACCCACCAACGTTGGGTTCTTTACCGCTAATGGTCATGCGTAGCTGACCTGTGGCAAAGCGCGCCACATCTGATTTACCCACTGGCGCTAGGTCGCGTAGTACTCGAGCGAATGCAAAAGCTGCGGATCCTCTAACTAAGGTCCCGTCTAAATCCACGTAGGTAACAGTCATACTTCTATGGTGCCTGCCCGTGGTTCCTACGCACTATAGGAAAAGTCTCTAATCTAGTTTCCACATCGGGTCTGGGTCGTAGTTGCTCCCTGCACAAAAAAAAGAGCAGACCGTGGTGGTCTGCTCTTCTTTGATAAAATTAAACCTTGAACAGGCTCCGAATATCGAGCAAGTCAAGATCGTCCAGGTACCCGTTGTCGCTCTCGTAATCGAGTGCGTTGAGTACTAGTTCGTGGGCAACTGTAGCTTTGTCCACGGTGTTTTCGATTATTTTGAAACCTGGGTAGGTCTCAACGGTTGCTATGGAGTAGTTATCCTCTTCCACCAAAAAATCGACCCGTAGACCCTCATGGGCCTTCTTGGCGTCGGTAGGGGAGACGAGGTAAACCTCGATGTTTTCAAAATCATCGTTAGTTCTTTCGGATTTCCATCCGTATTTGGTTACCATTATGGTTTCCTTTCGTGAGATATTAACCTCAGTAGATATACAAATTCGCTTTAAATTGGTCCAGGCCCTTCTTTAGGCCTTTTTTGAACTTATGTGTCGCGTTTCGCAGCAAGGCGTTTCCCTTCTTTGATATTTCTTTACGTCCTGTACCGTGCGCGCGAATTCGCCGCTAGCCAATCGCCAACCAACCTTTTTCAACCCTTTTTCAGCAAACATGTGGCAAGCGTCACAACGCCGGCACAGTGCAAGGTATGAAATCGGTTGTTGTAGATAAGTGGGTCCCAGAAGTAGTGTGGGAACCCCACATGCAGACAGCCCCCTACCAGGACGGGGACCTCACCTGGTACGAGTTAGGAACGGGAGCCCCTCAGGTGGTTTTCCTTCACGGCCTGAGTGGATGCGCCAAGTCGTGGGACGATATTCCTTTTCGCCTGGAGCAGTCCGGCGTATCGAGTTTGGTACTGGACATGCCAGGTCATGGCGATAGCCACAACATTACGGGCAACTACACACCGCAACTTTTGGCAAATGTCATACCGTGGTTGCGGCAGCAGTACGGGGTCGGGAGTTTCCACATAGTGGGCCATTCACTCGGTGGCGGCGTTTCCCTGGCGGCCATTGACCACCACCAATCCCAGATCCGTTCGGCCACCTTATGTTCCTCTGGTGGTTTGGGTAAAGATATTCACCCTGGGTTCCGCCTCGTAGCGGCTTTACCTGCCAGTGACTACATTCTTCACAAGACCCTAAACAAAGATGTGGCCCAAGCGTGGCGCGCTTTCGGCGCAAAGACTCGGCTTCTTGGTATGAAGTATGACGCCCTAACTGAGCTCACAGCCGATTCGGTAGAGAGCCTAGCTGAAGAGGCACGGATGAAAGCTTTCACTTCGATTGTGCGTAACGTTTGCAACTTGAGGGGGCAGACCGAATACGGCCAGAACGCTATTGAGTCTATTGGACCTGATCGGGTTCATTTGGTAACGTGCGAGCAGGACCCGGTTTTGGGTTCGCGTAATACACTACAAATGGCTTCTTTAACTGGCGCCCACCTGGACGTCTTTGCCGGCAAGAGCCACAACGCCCACCTGGTGGAACGCGAAAAGTTCGCCAATATCGTTTTAAATCAAGTACAAAAGTATTAACATAAGAATTATAGAACATACTTTCCCTAATATTCCCCACCAATTCGAAAAGGAATAAAGCAAATGGGTAAATCAGTAAAAGTAAAAATTCTCGAAATGGAGCAAGGCGAGTTTGATGTTTACAATTTCTCACCCCAACTAGACGAACCAAAATTTATGTCAAGCGTGGAGCCCGAAGATCTCCCTAATTATCTATCAGGTTTGAGATTGCTACACGAGATCCCATCAAATAATGTTGAGATCATCCTCTCTACTTACAAAAGTTTTAATTTAATGTTTGCTGCCCACGTTGCTGCTGACAACGAATCCTGTGATTGCCTTTACGGTGGTGTTTACGAGCCCCCTGCTGACGATTGTGCCGTCTGCGACCAGCGTGCTGCTGACGTATTTGACTATTACAAAAGTGTTGGGGTAAAACAAATCTTGTAATGCTACCGCAGAATTAGTAGCTACTACCCGAGGTGCTGCCACCGAATGACGATGAACCGATCCGAAACAGTGCCTGATCATTCCAAGCCTCTCCCAGAGCTGTGACAACAATCTGGTTTAGACGCAAAGCAAAAGCGGGACTGGAAACCCCTCCGGAAACTTTGATACCCACCAGGTCACCGGAATCTAATACGGCTAAGGCTATTGCGGCCACGTGCGCCTCACTTGCTCCTTCTGCAGTCCTTCCGCTGGATGTTTTTACAAAATCTGCGCCGTTCTCAGCTGCAGCGCGAGCCGCACGGTAAATCAAGTCCAGGTCCTCTAACTGCCCGGACTCTATGATTACTTTAAGTAGGGAAGATTGAGCTGCCTCAGCGCATAGGCTGGTGGCTTTAACGATTGCCTCAACGCCGCCTGTCTCGAGAAGGGTCTCATACGGCGCCACAATGTCTATTTCTTCCGCTCCCACTTGCACTAGTTCGCTCACTTCACCAGCGAGTGACGCAGGGTCCTGGTTACCGCTTGGGAAAGACCCAGTTACCGAACAAGTTGAAATGTGCGACCCTACTGTTAACAGCTCGGACTTCAGCGTGGGGATGAGGTGAGGGTGTGTGCATATTGCTGCAGGGGCAACCGACCCTTTTAAGGCCCTTGCTACTAGCGCAGGCACGTCGTCGCGCCACAGGTCATCGGAAAGGTCTGTGTAATCAACCATGGAGGACAATCCGTCAAAGATTTGCCTATTAAAAACCCCAGTGGGGGATCCGTCCAGCAGGCCCATTACGCGATTTTCGATTTCTCTTCCCATGGCACCGGACAGTGTTGGGAAATTACCTACCGTCAATCAACCACCAATAGTGCTATCCCAAGTGGCTTAAAGCTCACCTTAGGCACAATACCCACATGAGATACGTACTTGGTTTGTCCTTAGCTTCACTGGCAATGCTAGTAGCGGCCTGCGCTACTGACGCCTCGCAGCAGTCAACACAGCCAACCCAGTCAACCCAACCAACCCAGTCAACTCAGCCAACCCAACCAACCCAACCAACCCAGCCAGCAGCAAATGGTTATCAGCCTTCTGAGTACCCGTGGCTTGTTACTAGAGTCGTGGATGGTGACACTATCTACGTATCTTCAGGTGAGAAAGAACTCAAGGTTCGCCTCATAGGTGTGGACACCCCCGAGACTAAGCACCCCACCAAACCAGTTGAGTGTTTCGGTACGCAGGCTTCAGCCTTCGCCACCCAGACTCTTGATGGGGAATATGTATCCATAGTCACGGACAAGACTCAGGGTATAACCGATAAGTACGACCGCACTCTTGCCTATGTGTACACAACAGACGGATCTTTGTTTAACCTGGATCTAATAGCCGGCGGTTTCGCCTACGAGTACACCTACGACACAGCTTACAAATTCCAGAAAGAGTTCCGAGCCGCCCAAGATGAGGCATCAAACACGCAGGCGGGCTTGTGGGGAAAGTGCCGCTAACTAGCGAAGACGAACTAACCAATTCGTTTTAGTTCTGGGTACCTGTATGGTTTGCGGCTTTGCGTGCGCGGTTCTCTACGGTTGAAGTAATTGCGGAGAGGCGAGAGATAGCTGAGTCAACGTAGGCAGCTATGGTCTCAGGGCTCTGTGGTTTGACTAGGTAGTTGTCCGCACCTTCGTAAAGACGATTAGCAATAACGTCCGACCGCGCTGATAGGAACAGTACCGGCATTATGTTATCTGTGGCTCTAATGTGTTTCAACACGTCGCCGCCAGACCCGCCAATGATCATGTCGTCAAGAATAGCTACCGAGAAGAAACCTTCATAGTTTTCATCCAGTGCTTCCTTAGCGTCGTTAACAGAAGCTACAGCTACCACACTCACGCCGTAGGACTCAAGTGCTTTTTGCAAAATACGCCTCTGATGAGGGTCGTCCTCTACTACTAGAACGTTACGCATTTTTGAATCCTCTCGGTTAAAGATATGTGCCAGGTGTGGCCCTTACGCCACTCGAACCGTTTCGGATCCGGTAGCTAACAAAGACCGTGCCCTGAGTGGCTACTCAGGCAAGCAGGTTGTGAATCTGGGCGTACTGAGCACGGTATTGGGAGGAGGATTTCTATGGTAAACACTTTTAAGTACGCATGGTCACGCTTAGCTACTTACGTTACCGGAAACTCCACTGACTCCCGTCTGCCTATTCTGACTGGGATAGTTGGTGTGTTCCTGTTCGCGTTCTCTGCGTTGCGCTTGTTTTCACAGGATTTTGATAATTACGCTTTTTTAACCTTTAGTATGCTCATCGTGACCGGGGCTGCGTCTATACCTAAGCGTGCAGGGTCAGCCATGAACCCTTTACCCATACCCATTGCGGCGATTGCGGTAGTCGCGTTCTCCTGGGGCTCACCCGGAGCTGTAATTGTAGTTTGCATGCTTGCCGTATTCATAGCGTTAGTCGCTCGGGGCTCTTTGCGTAGAGACCCGTGGACGGTCATAATGGTGCCTTCACTTACCGGACTTTCTGTAGCTAGCGTGTGGGCGCTCACCTGGCTTACCTCCCGGCTGGTTGGCCACACCGAAGCTGGCTTGAACCGTGAAGCGTACCAAAACTGGATCAACGACTACACCGAGTATGTTGCTGTATTCGCGATACTGCTCACACTGTGGGCACCGATAGATGCCGCTATCGGCTCGTGGGTGAAGCAGAAATCCAGGAACGGCCGACTTTCGGAAACCAGGGGTAACCCGTACGTGGATCATGTGGTGCTCACCGGACTAACGACAGCGGCGGCTGTCACGCTAACATTCTTCGGTTTTTACCGAGATGTCCTACTGGAAGTTTTGCCCGTTGCAGTTCCTGTAGTGATTCTGCTACTGGTAGCTATGCGCGGGCTTCCAGGCACTGCCAGTAGTGCGCGTAGTGTAAAAGCGACGCAGGTTAACAAAATGGAGCAATTAACTGAGTCCTTAGGTAAAGCCACAACCGAAGCAGCTGTTGACGTGATCGTGAGGAAAGACTTCCCGGAGGCGTTGAACGTGTGGGCAGCAAGCTACATGGGCCTTGCCCAAGGTAAACCCGCTAACAAACGCGGCCGCGTGATCCTGCCTTTGAAGTGGGATCAAGAACTTCTAGGTTGGCTGGCATTGGACGGACCTGACCCTTACAGCGACCACGAGTTGGATGATTTAGCTATCAGTCAGCTGTCCAGGCGTGTGTACGAAATTTACAAGAATGAACGGGAGATCGCCGCCCTCGCCGAAGTTGAGGACCGCGCCGCCTACCTTGCCGAACGTGTGGACGAGGAGCATAAGCTTTTCGCCGCCGCACAGCATGAGGTTGGCAACCCCCTAGCTATTATTGATGGGTACCTGGGTCTTATGCGCATGGGTGTCTTAGACGAGGGCGAGAAAGTTGAAGCTCTATCTGCCATGCAGTTAGCCAGTAAGCGGATCAAGTTAGTCTCGCAGTCGCTGTTGACTTTAGCTGCGGCAGAGCGCGGACAGGTCAGTCCCACTTTGGAATACATCACTCTGTCCTCTCTGGTGGCACCTATGACTGTGGAGTACGGGTACATGTTCGAGGACAGTTCCGTTACGGTAACAACAGCCACCCCCGATGCGACGGTTCTTGTGGATGTCATGTGGGTACGGCAGGTGGTGGACAACCTGGTTTCCAACGCGGGAAAGGCAACACGCGAAGGGGGCGATGTCTCCGTGAAGCTGACTGTAATCGACCAAGACTTGCAAGTGCAGGTGACTGACACCGGTACAGGTATCCCTGAGGAGGATTTAGCTACCGTCAGGGAAGCGTTCATCCGGTCTGCTTCTAAGAGCAACCGGAAGGTACCGGGTGTCGGCTTGGGTCTTTACATCGTCACTGGGCTGATGGGTCTGCACGGTGGGCGTTTGGAGATAACAAGTTCACTCAGCGTTGGCACTACTGTCACAGCTACTTTTACCGGAGTTCTGCAGGACCCACAAACCAGTTGAGGAGTGATTTTTTAACTGGTACAGGGCACAATAGCTACATGCAACCAACTATCGAACCTTGCCCAGGAACTTACCAAAACTGGTCGGGTGTGGTGAACGACCCGTGGTTCTCCCTGCGGTACAAAGACCAGGCAGTCGCTGCTATCGAAGCTGAAGACAGCTGGTACGCCCAGAGCAAGGCCGCAAACCATGAAGTGGCTGAAGCTATAGCCACCGAAGCTTTGGAGAAGATAAACAGTGAACCTACTACAAGCTACCCGCAACGCTCTGGTCCGTGGATCTTGTACACAACTACTGACCCCAGTCTGCAGTACCCACTTCACTGGGCAGCTCCTTTCGAAACTAGCAAGGAATCTATTCTTACTGGTGACCGTTCAGATTCCTGGGTTACCCTTGATGAGAACGCTGCCGCTGCTGCCGCCGATGGGAACGGGTGGGATGTTGGTGCGCTGGAAGTTACAGAAAACGGTGTAACTTTATACACTTTTTGTGCTGATGGTAGTGAAATTTATTCCCTTGCCCGCATCGATAACCGAAACGCGGAACCCGCGACTATTCTTAAAACTAACATTTCTACCCCAGTAGTTGTACTTTCAGAAAATTGTTTTTTAACTGTCTCACTGGATGACCAATTGCGCCCATTCCAAGTCAACCTGCATACAGGTTCGGCTACTACTGAACTCTTCCGCGAAGAGGATCAGGAGTACTTCGTCCACATTGACAAGGACAGGGGACAGGTAACTGTGACTTCCGGCGGGCATAGCCAGTCCCGTTACCTAGTTTGGGAATCATGGCAGCTGCTCTCCGGGCACACAACACCAGATGTAACTTCTGAGCTCACCCAAGACGTACATCGATCGTTTGTTCCTTTCCCTTTTACGCACATAGAGATAGTAGATAAGCAAGATGGCACTAACTACTTAAACTACGAGGGACGCTGCGTGTACACCGCCGAACCTGGTACGCAGATAACAGAAGTTGCTGCAACACCGGGGGGAATGTACTTGTGCATCCGCGGCGGCGGCGCAATCAAACTCCTGCTAGTCACTACCGATGGTGCCACCCAACCTGTCGATCTACCCAGCGGTGAGGACGCTTACATTCACCATGTGGATCAGATTACATCCCAGGCGTATGTACATTCCGAATCCTGGCTCGGTGCTGGCTCTGTGTACCGGCTCTCTGGTACTTCCGCCGTCCGTGTGAAAACTGATGTGGTTCACAATCACGACCCTAAAAACTACAGTTACCAGCGTCATCTTGTAACGGTAAGCGACGCCACTTCGGTGCCTGTCACGGTTGTGCGTCGGGCTGACACCGCTCCGGGCGGACCCGCTATCGCCTACGTTTACGGCGCGTACGGGATTAGCCTTGACGCATGGTTTTCCGCCACCAGAGTTAGCGCTTTGGATCGCGGCGTATCCTTCGTAGTTATTCACGCTCGTGGAGGCGGGGAGAACGGCCGTGCTTGGCATGCAGCTGGTCGAGCCGGCACTAAAGCGAACACCTTCAATGATGTTAAGGACTGTATTTCCGCTTTATATAAGCAGGGTGAGATTGGCTCTGTGGTTTTGCGTGGCGGCTCAGCTGGCGGCGGCACGGTGCTTGCTGCAGCAAATCTGGATCTGGGTGAAGCACTCGTGGGTGTAGTAGCTGACGTTCCTTTTGTTGATGTACTCAACACGATGAGTGACGCCGACCTTCCGTTAACAGTAGGGGAGTACCCAGAGTGGGGTAACCCAAACACCCCGCAGGGATATGAAGACATTGCTGCATGGTCTCCCATAGATAACATTGCGAAACGACCGTACCCTGCGTTCTTTGTTTCTGTCGGCGTGAACGATCCCCGGGTCGGGTACTGGGAGGGCTTAAAGTTGGCAGCTCATTTGCGTGCAGCTGATTCGCACAATTTGGTTTACGTACGAATTTCTAAAGGAGCGGGACACCAGGGCGTCTCAGGTATTGAAGATTCTGTCAAAGAGGAGTCCGAGACTTGGGCGTGGATGTTGTCCCAACTCACTAGCGCACTCTAGCCCGCTGCTTGAACCCCACGCAGCTGTTAGCTGGTTGAGGTTACTTGGTTGAGGTTATGTGGGCGATCGCTGGAAGATGGTCGCTACCTTGGTCCGGGAGTACGCAGCCGTGTGCCTGCAGTCCTCGGACCCATATGTGATCTATTTGGCTATGCGGATGTTTCGCGGGCCAGGTGGCAGCTTCAAATGACGGCTTAAAATCTCTAGGAAGCAATCCCCGGACAACTGTGCGCCACAAGTTGTGGTCCCCAGCTATGACTACGGGCCCTTCAATTTTTCTCACATGCTGGGCTAAAGAAGCTACTTGCACAGCACTCCCAGCCGGTAGGAACTCTGTTGTCATGTGGACACCTATCACTGTAACTTCCCCTAGGGGTGTGTCAATGATCGTTGACAAAGCAGCCGAGCGCCTATTATCCGAAGCTGACATTAGCGGCAGAATCTGCGTATCTAAAATAGGGAACCGCGAGGCAACAGCCAGCGAGAAAGCGGCCACACCGTTGTCTTCCCAGCGCAAGGGTCCAGCAGGGGGTTCAGATAAGTGGTATTCGCCTGAAAGAACTTCGCGAAGCGGTGGGCTGCCGTCTTTAGATAGTGAGATTTCCTGAAACACCCCAATGTCAGCTGAGAGAGTTTTTAATACTGCCGGAAGGTCGTAGAAACCTGAGAAATCGGCGAGCATCCCGCCAAGGTGAACATTGAAAGACAGTACTGAGAACCCACTTTCGGCAGGTTTCAACATGCCCTCATCAAAGAAATGCTTTAAGTCGTTCACTTAACTCACCGTGCCGAAAGCACCAAACTGGTCACTCAGGTGTTTTTTATCCTTTAAAGAGATGCCACGTGAACAGTAGCTCGCACAGTTGTAAAGGTGAACATGTACAGAGTTGCTACGCCGTGATCAAGCCTCTGGCGGTTACTTTAGCTTTAGCCCTTGCGCTCCTTGCGGGTATTGTTTCCTACGCCAACTACCAAGCTATGGGCGTACCTGTTCTTGCGGGTAACTCACAAGCTGTGGCTAAGGAAGGATCCCCGGGGTCCTACATCCGCGTTGCCCAGTATGACGGGACAGCATCTGTTTGTAGTTTAGGTGTTCCGTGGACTTCCGCCAAAGGCGATGTGGGTTGGCTCACTGCAGCACATTGCTTTTCCAAGTTAGGTCAGACCGTGTTCGGATCTTTGGGACCTATAGGTACCGGTGAAGTTTCAGGCACCCTTGTGGACGCTTCTTTTGTGAAAGCTAAAGATTCTAAGCTTGTGCGCCCGGAGCTGGTAATTAACGGAGTCACAACTCCGATCGTTGATGTTGCCCCTGCCCGAGTGGGGGACAGCTTGTGCGTTATCGGTACTACCAGCGGTCTTACTTGCGGTTGGGAAGTAATTTCTGAGAAAGACACGGTCGAGGTTGAAAATGACCGTAACGTAATTGGTGCTGTAGCCCTAGGTCGCGGTTCGGAATGCGCCAGTAAAGGTGACAGTGGCGGGCTGGTATTCACACTTGACGATGACAAAGTCACGGCTGTGGGCACTGTGGTAGCTGTACGTAACACCCCAGAACTCACTTCGCTAATACCAGCTACTTGCACGGTAGTGCTAGCTACAGCGGAGCAAAGCAGTGCTGTTCTTGGTGGTAGCGCATTCCTCGACTAGTACAGCAAGTGACTGGACTACCCCTAACACCTGGGCACGATATATAAAGTGATACCTGATGAGAAAACTTGCCCGCTTTGTTTTGGTAACCCCAAAGGTAACGCGCTGGTGCGCGTACGTAAGGACGCTTACCCACTTTCCGAAGGACATGTGCTGGTTACACCAACCCGCCATGTTCAGTATTTGAGGGATCTAACTGACGCCGAGTACCATACTTTGTTTAAGACGGTTCACATCATCCTCTCCCAGCTGGGAGAAGACGCTAACGTTGGTGTCAATGACGGTCCAGCTGCCGGACAGACCGTCGGCCACTGCCATGTGCACATCATTCCTAGGAGATCGGGGGATACCCCGGATCCACGCGGTGGGGTTAGGTGGGTACTTCCTTCCAAAGCCAACTACTGGGATGGTGAGCAAGTACCGGTTGACCGTGAGGCTACCGATGAGAGCCCGCTACTCGTTGCCGAGGCAACTAAATCTGCGCGTATAAGCTACTCCGAACAGGTAAAGAGTTCTAAGGCCAAGTCAAAGAGACGTACTAAAAAAGGTTTCTCACCTGTGACGGTAGCTGTTGTTGGTGTAGCCGGTATCGCCATTGGCACCGTTGGGGCCCTATCTGGTCAGGACTTAACCCCAGCTCAACTCCCAGCTCCGGTTACTAACACGGTGATGCAACAAGAGCTGACTGTAGATACCACACCTACCTCTATCTCACAGATTGTGCAGAACGTTCTGCCGTCTGTAGTTTCCCTCTCCGTTGCAGGTTCTGAAGGATCTGGCACCGGTTCAGGATTTGTGTTAACCCAGGACGGGTACATCGTTACCAACAATCACGTCGTTGACTTACCAGACGCGAAAGTTCAAGTGTTTTTCGATGACGGATCCAAAGCTGCCGGTACCGTAGTTGGCACTAACCCTGACTATGACATTGCGGTGGTTAAAGTCAACAAGTCCGGTCTCAAACCTGTGTCCTTAGGTGACTCTGACCAGGTGAGCGTTGGGAACGTTGCTGTAGCTATTGGGGCCCCTCTCGGGCTTGATGGAACGGTGACTTCAGGCATTGTTAGTGCACTTAACCGGCCGGTAACCTCCGGTGATTCCGTTGACGACGTATCCTTTTTAAACGCTATTCAAACCGATGCTGCTATCAACCCTGGTAACTCCGGCGGACCGCTTTTGAATTCCAGAGGTGAAGTCATAGGTGTGAACTCAGCTATAGCCACTTCTGGATCAGCTGGTTCGATTGGCCTTGGGTTTGCGATACCTATAAATTCGGCTAAGCGCATTGCTAACGAGATTGTGGAGACCGGAGAATCTGCTACTCCTAAAATTGGTGTGAGCCTTGACTCTGGCTACACCGGAGACGGCGCTAAAATCGATGAGGTAACCAAAGGCAGCGGCGCAGAAAAGTCTGGCTTAAAGTCAGGGGATGTGATCACTTCTATAAACGGCAGGAATGTCAGTGATGCTACCGAACTGGTAGTTGCAGTGCGCAGCTTCGCTCCGGGTGACACGCTCGTGATCTCTTTCAAGCGGGGTAATGTTGAAAGCTCCACTAACGCTCAACTGGATTAAAACCAAGGGCTACCTTGACGCGTTTGTCACGGGCTAATCAATCCTTGACATACGTGGGTAAGCGGCGACAGTAGTAATTAAGAAAAAAGTGCTTGGGTGAAACTCCCCGGTATGCCGGTCTGTAAAAGGTCGGCAGAAGCTGTTAGGGCACTCAGGAGGCGGTTTAACAACCGCCTCTTTTTCTTTGACTTTGCACCTAACGCACTCGTTAAAATCTGACTCGCATGCGCGCTGGCTAAAAGAAAACCCGCCGGTGACACGCGTGAGCGCATACCGGCGGGTTTTAAGGTAAAAACCGTAGTTACATGTTATTCGCGTTAACCACTAGGACTTTGTTGCTGTCCCAGCTGGTAGTAGCTACGGGGAGTTCAAAGAACTCGGTAGCAGGTAGTGCGAACTGTTCAACTAGCGGTGTTAAAACATCAGCTATTGCATCTGTGGCTAGTTCAACCTGAGCGGTTATACTTGCCTCAAACACATAAGATGCTTTCGCACCTCCTACGCAGGAGAAACCGTCAATAGAGCAAGTGTGCACTTCGAACAGGTAACAGTGCACCAGTTCGTGAAGGATAACTTGTGTCTGCTGAGTGGGTGTCAACTGTAGGAACACTTCTGCAAATCGCAGTTCGCTGTGTTTTGAATGGCCAAACTGTGAATTTTCAGCGTAAGCGCCATCTGATGGAACTTTAGTAAAGTCAATAGTGATGTTCCAGTCACGTAAGCGCATCGTCTCAGTCAAGCGGTTTATGTACCCCTTGAAGTAATCCGACTGCTCTTTACTTAAAATGGTACCGATCGCGGTACCCTCTTCTTTCTTCATTTGAAACCTCCGTACGAGGGGGATAATTACTCTCCTCACCGTTAGCGGCCGGCCTCTTTATCCAAGCTCTCACCCAAAGTATGCGTCAACGAGTACATCGTCGTTGAACACTAAGTTTATGCGATCCGCATTCGCCTCACCCTCGCCAAATTTTCCTGCGCCCGGGTCAGAGACTTGGTAGATATCAAATGTTATGCCAGCATTAGTTAGGTAGGTACTAATCCCGGATTCGCTCAAGTCAGACCTGGAAAACAGTTTTTCTATTATTTCAATTTGGTCTGCGGCTAAAGGTTCTCTTTCTACAGGTTCCGTGTTTCCCGAGGACAACCGTTCGAATGACCATTTGTAGCCGTCCGCTAGCAACTCCTCGGCAGATAGTGTCTCTTCAGTTTGCACTGATGGTTCTAGACCAGATGCTGCCTTAACCCCAGATGCAGTGGATTTACGAGATCCCCAACTTGCCAAGGTGATGGCGTAGTTGCTTGCTTCCATACCGGAAGCTAGTAACCAGTTGTCCAGGGACACGATTTTCTTCATCTTCCAGGTACCTAGCATATGGTTGAACGCTACTGCGCCTGCGAACAGTTCGCTTGCGTCAACTAGTTTGGAAACGTCCCAGCCGCCGATGTCAGCGTTGAACTTGATGGCGTCGAAAAAAGTACCTTTTAAAAGTTTTACAGATGAGGTGTCCCATTCTCTTAAGCCTGGGTCATTGAAGTTGGGTGTTTGTGCGAAAGCACCGGAGAGATTCTCCACACCAAATGTGTCCCACGCTGCGGCGTTGATGGTGTCTACGCCCGATCCGTAGAACAGTTGGGACGCTGACGATGAACCGAATCGCGGCGCATCACGGGCGACTACTTTCAAGTTGGTGGTTCCATACATGAACCCGGATACTTCCGAGATAATTACAGGACCCCAGGATGAAACCTCAACTATACTTTCGGGGTTAACATCGCCTACAGCTGAACCTTCGGCCAGTTCCCCGTAGAAGACAGCTTCTTCGGTACCCACAAGCAGTGGGTCGCTCAGCATAGCGAAGAATTCGCTGCTCTGGTTGTAGAACCCGAAGGACCAGCCGGTCAAAATTCCGGAGATGTGTACTTTATGTTCGCCGTCTGTGTCAAATACACGCGCCGCGTCGGGGGAGTCCCACTCTGTAATGTTTGCGTCAGCGAAACCGTCGTCGTCCCAGTCGATAAGGAAATCGTAGTTACCGTTTGGTAGTAGCGGCAGCTGGGCTCTTAGACCAGACCAAGTTGAAGTAAACAAATCTGTCTCTGGCATGGCTTCACCCTTAACGACCTCAACTACGCTCTCCTCGCCAGGCTCCTCAGTCGCTACAGGTTCGCTCCCGTCGCCGGTTAATACTGTAGCGCTGACACCAACCCATGCTGCAAGGATAAGGCTGAAGGTAGCAGCCATGATTAGAGTGAACCTAGTCCACGGGTTTAGGTTTTTAATAGAGTCCATACCCTTTAACTGTTCCTCTGGTTAAACCAGCAGCAAGTAGCCTCACTCAAAGGCAACCGGTGCTACACAACGATTACGAGTTCGTAGCGGGGCTGATTTCCCCAATAACTGTCCCAGTCACTTACATAGGGTACAAGTGCTCACCGCCGTGCTGTGGGCACAGTGAGTTGCGTGATACCAACCAGAAACCATCGTCTCGTGCTAGTTACATCTAGTTTTTCCTGGCGCCGGTGATTTGGGGTGTCTGCAGATGAGTGCTTGAACATTTTTGCCTTGTACCCTAAAGTGAAAGGTGATCTACACTCTCAGGTAGCACCAGCTGTGCAGGTTTTAACCCAGCATGCCCATGAGGCCCTCATCGAGCCTGCAACTGTCCGCTTTGCCGAAGGTGCTGTATTTACCCCTACCAATTCAGACTATTTCAATATGGCTATGACCAGTAATTCCAATTCCACCTATGCACCGGACGCACATTTCCCTGGCGTCTTAGTGCAATACTTCACGCCTTGGGTGCATGATGCGTGGGCTATTTCGGGTAACCCACAAGCTTTCGCAGGTTTGGACGTGGTTCAAGTCGGATATGAACCTAACGCTGATACTGACTATGTCACCTACTACGACGGTGGGCCAACCCCTCATTTCTATTTCAATAACGACGATGAGGAAAAACCCCGCCGGCACGTTACAGTGACGAAAGACAATCAATGTTGGAACATGTTTGGTAAGGCTGTGCCTTTGGTTCCCGCTTCTTCTCAGGCCTTACGCGTCCTGTTGGCTATGTCCCCGTCTTTGGCTAACCCGATGGTGCATTCGATCGACCTCGATACTGGATGTGTAACTCACGCCGAGGAGCAGATTGATCGCATTCTGCAAAGCGCTTTTAAAAACGGTGACATTGAAAATTTTGTCAGGGGACTGGGTGACTACTGGACCAACCGTCCTTTGGAGCAGGAGCTTTGGGTTTATGTGTGTAACCTGAGCGCAGCAGAGGGTGACGCTACTTACCTGGCTCGAGTTGTTGCTGTTGCCGAACTTATGCGCCAGGCAAACTCCACACCCACTCTTTCTGGCGAATGGAACTTTGATTGCGTGACCCGCGGTGAGATGCTTACCGAGAGCGTCTTCATGCCCCAGTTTAATCGCATTTTTGATTTGGTTCGACCGGCTTTAGCCTCTGGTGTCTCTCACCATGTGCTACAGAGCATGCTCGCCAAGTTCGAAAATGTGTCCGATGCAGTAAATGTGAGTCGCGACTTACAAGTAACTCCAGCCAAGTAGCCACTTGGCTTTTACGCCAATCTAAAGAATGTGTGCTTACTTACCTAAAAGAAAAAACTGGACAAGTGAGGGGTACTCACTTGTCCAGTTGTAATATTTCAGTTTAACTGATGGTTCCGCTACAGTCGGTTACGGTGGCAGATATGGGGCCTACGCTGGTCTGTAGTTCCACCACAGCTCCCACAACAGCCGAGCATGAACCTAGGTTCTCAGATACACCGTCACTACCAACGTCCACACCGTTTACGGACATACTTTGAATACCCAGTAGGTCTTTCTGTGACCAGAATCCAGGATCAGCAGCGACGACATATGTGGCTGTCCCTCCTAGCCCATTTGCAGAGTTGGTCTCGTACCTCAAGTTGGCATTGTCAGTAGTCCAGGAGCCTGAAGCGCCAGATGTTGGCATTAGTCGCTGGTATCTGGAGACAGAAGTGTTGTCATACCAACCGGCCGGGGGGCCGTTCTTAGCGGTACCTGTACAATAATTCGTCACGCAGAGCAAGCAGCATCCGCCGTGCTTGGTTCCACCGTAGGGGCATAATGTACCGCTCCAGTCAGTTGGCATACAGTTGCAACCACCACTGCCACAGGGGTACTGGTACGAGCGGTAAGTGTAGTTAAGCCTGTCATAGTTTACGTAGTTAAAACATTCCCCATCTACAAGGTTCGGGAAACCGGCCGGGCAGGATTTAGCAGCGTCCTGGTAGTACCGTCCTCCGTCGTCCTCGAAGCCGGCGGGGGTAGGTAGTTGGTAAGTCCATTTGTCGCCTTCGTCAACCCATCCCGCTGGTGGTGTGCCAGGGCGTTCTTTCACAACCGAGATTTCAACGGTCTGGCCTGCAGTGGAAGCGGCACTCCAGCAGTTGCCATCGTCACCGGGTGCACCAATTTGTTCAGGGCAACCGAACGACATAGGCCATGTTTGCCGTCCACCAAGATTGACAGTCTCTGTCACGGTGTAGAGCTCAACCTGAGGTTCCATTTCCAGAACCTGGTAGTCGGCGTACCCTCTGCAGGTACCGTCACCGTTGTCTTCCGGGTGGGTAGTGGGGCAAGAGTACGAAGATCCGGCAGATGCGACGGTAATGTTACCTTCGAGAGAGATAGCTGTGGGTGAAGGAACGACCGGCCCGAATGCGTCAGTCCATTCAGATTCCAGACCGGCTCTGTTTAGGGCCTTCACGCGGAAGTAATAGTCACTGTTTGTTACCAGTCCATTTACTGTTCCACGGGTTCCGATCACCGAAGATGCATCCGCCCAGTTACTTGAGTCCGGACTTACCTGTAATTTGTAACCGACGATAGTGGAACCTCCTGCAGACGCGGGGGCGCCCCATTCAAGGGTGACTGATGTAGGTGTCTGGCCGTACTCGCTAAGGTTTTGCGGAACGCTTGGGTTTGTTGCAACGGTCTCAATGACTGTACCTGACTCGGTAGTTACGGTGTTTCGGGGCACTTCAATAGCTGCGGTGCCTCCCTGTCCGGCGTCATTGGTGGCTGTTACGAACACGTAGTAGCGTGCGCCAGCTTGTGCACCTTCAATTAGAGCACATTCTCTGGCGTCTTCCTGGAAGTAAGTTGTACCACTTCCGGAAACATCACTGCCAACTAAAACGTTGAACAATGTTGCGGTGTAGCTGGTAGCTCCAGGTACAGCGTCCCAGCAGGTGGTAACGTCAATGGTGTCGTCGCCGTACGCTACTTCTGCAGTCAAGTTTGTTGGTGCAGGTAGGGCTACAGGGCAGTCGCCATCTGTGCAGTCGAAAGATTGTGCGCCTGTGCCGTCATCTATGAACCCGCCACCTATCGAGCCGGTGTCAAAGGGGAGTTGAACTCTGCGCCCGTTGGAGCTGTCGACAGTGATGGAAAGCACTGGCGCTCCTAGGTTTGCCTGAGCATCAGCAGGTTGGCAAGCGTTGTTACCTGCCCACACTCGCGTACCCTCTGGTAGGTTTTTAATTGGCCCACCTGCCAGCTGAATTTGAGAAGGCTGACCGGGACCGGGAGGCGGGATGGAGAAAAGTTGTGAGCACGTTCCAGAGAAGAGAGGCTCTTGCTGCGCCGCAGATTCCGCCTGTAGGAATCGCCCGATTTGGTAGGCTTCGTCTTCAGCTGTTGCTTGGTTAGCACGATCGATGAAGAAGTTGTAAGCGATGGCGGCTATAGCGGCGAGGATACCAACGATGATAATCACAACGATGAGTTCAACGATAGTAAAACCGCGTGGCTTTGTGGACTTGAGGACACTGATTCTGGTACGTAATCTTCCCATTACCTTAACTGTGCTTGGAGCAGGATCCCCCGCAAGTAGTTAGGCTTTAAAGTAAGAAGTAATCCTTACCCTATTTGGTAAGCAACGATTACTTCGCCTCGGAAGCCCGCGCCACCGGATCCGTCGAAGTCTGCGCCCTGTCCGGCTGACCCTCGCAGGTATCCTGGACTCCCGTTTCCGGGCCCAGAGCCTCCACCGCAAGCTCCGACGCCATGTCCGGTTCCACGAGACCCGCCGGCTCCGCCTCCCGCGAAGCAAGGGGATTCGCTGCCTTCAATGTAGCTAGTCGGGCCGCGACCACCGTTACGTTCTTGCCCGTTTTGATTTGCACCGGCGCCGGCGCCGGCGCCAGCAGCAGGGGACCCACGAGAACCACAACTCCACCACAACGTCCACTAGTGTGCTGGCTCTTGCCGCAGGCACAGTGTGAGTTAACTACATATTTGGAGTAAAAATGACTACTGTTTTAGCTGTTGACGGAACCAACCTCGCCCATAGGGCTTGGCACGCCTCTCGCGAGAACGGTACCGCTGCCCAAGGGTATGTGGATTCCTGGATTGCCCGTTCTGTGGAGCAGACTGGATCCACCGAGGTTGTGGTTGCTTTTGACGGATCTTCTGCCGGGCACTGGCGTTACGAAATTCTGCCAACTTACAAGGCCGGACGTAAATCTAAATCACCTGAGTTCACCGCCTACCTTCTCGCTCTCCCTGATTACCTGGCCGAGCGTGGATGGTGCGTGTTCACCCCTGAGTTCTTTGAAGCCGACGATGTACTTGCCGCTGTAGCGCACACCCGTACAGACGTGGTTTTGGTTACAGGCGATCGTGACTCTTTAGCTTTGGCCCCTTACGCTCGCCTTCTGGCTCCTGGTTCGTGGGAACTAAGTGACAAAGCCGATGTGCACGCTAAGTTGGGTTTCTCACCGGATCGTTACAGTTTTTACTCCTCTATAAAGGGTGATAGTTCAGATAAGATCCCCGGCGTTCGTGGCTTGGGTCCCAAGGCTGCTAACTCCCTTGTGGAAGTGTTCTCCAGCGTTGACGAGTTTCTCGCTGACCTTGCCTCTGGGGGCGAACTAACTGCTCAGGCTCTGGGGGATTCTGCAGCTAAACGCCTTGTTGGTCGTCTTGATGAAGTCTCAACCCAAGCTAAACTGAGTGAATCTGTGATAGCTTTTCGTCACCCTGAAGATGTACCGTACGGCCCTGCTTGCCTACGACCTTTGTAATAGTGGTGGCTACACAGCTTACTCAGCTGTGATGTGCTGTATCTGTGAGAACCCTGAAGCACACGCTGCTAGTAGCAGGGGAGTGGTAAACCTTTTGGTCACTAGCTAACTACGGTGATGGTGACTATTACCTCCGGAGAATCTACGGGTGTGTTGGTAGCTAGTACCACTGTGTCATCCCCGGCGAAGCCTTCGCGTAGGCATTCACTCTCTGTGCATTGAGCTTCTCTGACCCATTCAACCCCAGCTGCGCCAAGGACCGCGCTTTCACTTGCTGTTACCGATCGTAGGTCCCCGGTTACGGTGTAACCTACAAAGGAAGTGTCCGCTGAGGTGGTGACCTCCGCCCCCTTGTCGTCCGCTACTTGTTCGAGGGCGAACCCACTACTTCCACAAGCGCTTAACAGTAGGGCCAGGCCAGCAATTGCAAACATACGCATAACATTTACTGTGCTGCTGCCCCTGCAGGAGTCCACTGTCCTTTACCCGCGACCCAAATCACCCACCGATCCACCTTGGGGAATACCTTAATGGATGTTTTTTACTCTCAGTAGTGCCCAAGCCACTACTAGCCGTCACAGTGGAGTTCATGAAAAATAAAATGCTAACAACCGCCGTTGCAGTTTTTGCTGCCTCATCTTTGCTGGCTCAGCCAGCCTCAGCAACCGTGGAGTTCCCCGAGCGTGTCCAAGTAGTTCCTGACTACCTAGCTGCTGAATACAATGCTAATAAACCGTTTAGCTACAACTTGGTTCCGTGTGCCGCTAAAGGTGAAGGCCCTATTTACTGGACTGCCACCACAGCTCCAGAAGACGCGAAACTCAAACCTGAATTTGTGCGAGACTTGACCACCGCTTACTCATATGTCACTGCTGTCACCGGCGGTCGCATCGCGTTTGAGTACGTTGACACTTCCAATATGGCAGGACATGTGCAAGTGGGTATGGGTGTTGGTGTCGGTTCTTGGCCAACCTTCTGGCAGGACACACGCATCCGTCACACTAACTCTCTGACAAGACCCGTTATAGGTTCGTTTTCCTCCTCCGGCGGTAACACTAACCCTAATTCAACCCAGGCCCACGTTAAGGACATTAGCTTCAGCGAAAGCTATTCCTTGTTTGCTTACGAGGCTGGAGCTTATGTTGACGGTGTGGCTGCACTTGGGTGGCCCACTCGTAATGTCAAAGATTCGTGGATAGAATCAGGGTACGCTTTACCCTCGATTGTGACTGCTGCTGACATATCTTTTAACGAGTGGAAGAACAATAATTGGAAGAACGCTAATTTTAAAGGGAACTTCCCCAGCGGCGCCCAGACGTTGTTTCAACATGCTGCCACCCCGTTACTTTACGAGGGATGGTCCAGGGGGTTCACACCTTTCAGCGATGTGTTGGTGTCAGACCGTGACTACTACCTGCTGAACTTCGTAGCTGATGATTCCTGCAATTACGACTACGAGGCCCAGTTCTCGCCTAAAACCCCGAATGATCAGCGATCCTTTGGTGTAAACAATTACATACGTGCTAACAACAGCGCGTATGTATCCCTCGGTAAGCTCGCAACAACAGCTAACGCCCCCGCAGGCTGGTCGGGTGTACCTAAAGCTCCAATTATCGCTGATGTAACCACAGCGCTAGTGGCACCCAGCCAGCAGGAGACTAAAGATAATTCCAAAAATAAGAAGAAGAAATGCAAGAAGAATTACAAGAAGGATGGCAAGAAGAAGAAGTACAAGAAATGCTTGCGTAAGGCTAACTAATAGTTAGGCACTTACGCTACTACTTTTTAAGCGGGTTTCTATTGTAGAGTTTGGCACCGGCCACACCAGGTTGTCCCTCTGCCACTTACTCTCCTTTTTTCTAGTACCTGACCGCACCGAAGGCACTCTTTGCCACTTCTGCCGTAAACTTTTAGTGCCTGCGCCCCGCTGCCTTTACTGCCATCTGCGTGCTGGTAGTCAGCCATACTGACCCCACCTAAGGCGAGGCTTTTGTCCATTACTTCCAGTACCGCACTCACTATCTCACGCCCAACGGCGGGGGACAGGTGTCTACTTAACGGGTTTACTTTGGCCAGCCACAGTGCCTCGTCTGCGATGTAGTTACCGACTCCCGGTATTGCCCCCTGTTCAAGTAGGGCAGCTTTAACCGGTGTGTCTCTGCCACTTAACAGTTGACCCGCCCCTGTTTTATCAAAATCTTTCTCTAGCGGGTCTGTCCCCAACCTGCCGAGTAGCCCTGGAGCTTTACTCAAATCGTCTCCACCTAACCAGCTTACGGACCCGAACCCGCGTGGATCTGTGAAACCCACTTTGTTTAATTGAAACTGTAGGACGCATTTCAAATGTTTCTCAGGTTCTGGCTTATCTAAGTGGATTTGGCCTGTCATACCTAGGTGGCAAACTACCCACCCGTCGCGTAAACGTAACAGCAGATATTTACCTTTGCGTTGTACAGCTTCAACTTCCTTACCCGCTGCCTGTGATAGGTCATATATACCCCAGGTAGTAAGTAGCTTTTGCCCCACAAGTGTGCTGCTCAGCTCTCTGCGTATGAACTCAACTTCCGGTAGTTCTGGCATAGGTGTAACTGTTACCTGTGCATGATTCTGCGCCAGGTGCGGGCAACTTCTCCGGGTGTATGCACCGTTGTCTGTATGAGAGCAGAAACGCAAGTACCAACGTTCGCCGAGCATCTTTTATGGATTGACACGCTTGTGTTTTCAAACGAATTGGCCGACCTTGCTACACCCGAGACCCCCGTTGATTCCTTCGACTTACTCACCCCACTGCAACGAACTTGTCTGGCTGCTGGACTGTACTTGGCTTGTTTTGGTCCTTCTCCAATACCAGCTCGCCGCCGTCTTGACACTCTCCGCACCCAGGAACTAGATGTTGTTTCTAGTGTTTCCCAGCTGCGGAAACTGTTACCTGATGGTCCTCACGCCCGTAACCCAGCGTACGCTTTAGCTTTCCTTAACCTTTTAGCTACTTGCGCAAAAGCTGCTGTTCAACCTGAAGATGCGGTTTTAGATCCACCGCAAACTTTAAAACCTGCATTCCGCGAGTATCAGGCTGCGATCATCGACGACCGCGCCAGTTCCTCAGATGACCGAGAGGACTTCCGGGCTTTAATCACTTTAGCTGCAGTTACCTCCACTGTTGAGTACGCAACCGGTACACGGTTACGCACACCGTTGCTGGCTCTTACAGCATCTACCCTGGCAGCCCTTGCTCGGGACGAGGAGATATCAGACCCTAACGCTCTGGGCCTCCTTGTCGAAGTACTTGATGCTAAGCCTGTTGATTACCTTCCAGCATCTGTTATGGCCCTTACCCCTGCTGTTGGACCTTATGTTGAGGACTTGTTCTCCCTGGCACTTTTATCAACATCTATATACGCTTTGCAGATTTCACTCTCGGTGGAGGGAATGTCCGAGGATGACCTTGATCAGGCTTTCTCCGATGTGGGGGCTTCGCTGCAGCGCTGGCATGACACGCTGTACGCCTCTAGGCGCGTGGCTACAAACCGAGAGTGAGTTTGTGTGTACTGCTCTACTACAAACCCCTAACACTTGTATACGGATGTTTGTAACTGACCCCTCTACCCCCAAGGCGCCATCCGCGTTCACCTGGTTGCATTTTGCAGGTTTTAGTGACAGTTCAATTCTAAGGATATTTTAAAAGGGGTGTATATGGAGAACAACGAAGAACCGCTCACTTGCGTCAGTTCAGACCGAGAGGCTGAACTTCTTGCTACGCTAGCTCGGTCCCAATCGGATTTTGCCAACTTTAGGCGCCGTAGCGCAACTCAACTCTCTGCCGCCGGTAGCAACGCGCTTGCAGATTTCCTGCTCACGGTACTACCTATTCTTGACGATGCAGACAGGTCCGCCTCCCATTCCGATCTGGACCTAGACTCCGCCCAGTTCATCCACAGGTTTGTGAGCGTTTTTGAATCCTTAGGACTGGTGAGAATGGAACCTGTTGGTACCGAATTTGACCCTAAATTTCACGAAGCTCTAAGCCAGGAGCCCTCTGCAGATGTCGATATTGACACTGTGGGTAGCGTCTACAAGGCCGGGTATTTGTTTGGTGACAACCTGCTGCGCCCCGCAACCGTGCACGTTTTGGTAGCTACCTGAGCACACCGCCCCACGAGCGATACGCACTTACCCTGCATTGAGTGGAGTTTAGCCCAAAGCGGGCACTGTGTAGGTATGAACCGGTCAACAGTAATCGCCACATCAGCAGCTCTCACGGGAGCCCTACTTTTCGGTACCGCTGCGGTGCCTGCCATTGCCGCTGAGACGGACCGCACTCGCGGTGGCGTGGAGTACATCTGGGCGACGAAGAAGAACGCGGACTTGCTACACACCCGTGCTCAGAGGCCGCTAAGTACTGACGGCTCTTGCCCTGAGAATTTCTCTCTCGCTCGCGCGAAGGGCACCCACAAGGTTTCCTGGAAGTGGCCGAAGGGCCGTGAAGGCATCAAGAAAATCAAGAAGAAGAAGTGGGTCTGCATCTATACCGCTGAGGACGGCACCCAAACCGAAGGTGCGATCAGTGACAGCGGCCGACTCGAGGAATTACCGAAGGGTTTCCCCGCTTACGGGAAAGCCGATGCTAACGATGTGAAGAAGCTCAATCTGGGGAACGACGTGCGGATTGAAGAGTGGAACCCTGACGGATCTCAGAACATGGCAGCTACCCGTTTAATCTCCGCAGTGAACATGACGGATTGGTCTAATGAGCCTTTGGTCGCTAAGGCGGAGCTCCCTGATGACCTTAGCTTCAAGTCTCTTCGTGGTGTTGTCACCTCTGGAGGTCGAGATTACGTAATTTCAGAGTATGAGTTCACTGGCGGGAGAGGTTTTTACGCGGACCAGGGCCTCTATGACCCTTCTACAGGAGAAGTTCACAAAGGCGTTGTGAAACTAAACCCGAACGGCAAATCAGCTTTGTACATTGCCACCCCCGTCATCGAGATCCAAAATAGGGAGAGTACGGGGATCATCTTCGGCAATGGCAACCAGCCAGAGGGGATTATTCGTGCGGATCGTGGACAAGGTGATTTAGGCTCCCCTGAACTTGAATATTATGCGACCAGAAGAATGGTTAAGGATGAGACTCCCGTGAACAATGCAAACGGGCAAGGCTACGCTGGTCCCCAGTTCAACCACCTCGCTAAGAACTTCGCTCCTGGTGTTGTCTCTCACCCCAAATCCGAGCAAGCCGCTCGCGACGCTCCGCTCCGCGGAAGATGGACCGCTGATGGGCGTAGTCAGTACTGGGGCACTCCTGAATACCCAGGGCACAAGCCAACTAAGGACTTGTACGCTGGCCCGCCGCCTGGGTACACGCCACCTGGTTCCTGAGCCGGTCCGCCGGTTCTTGATTTGCTGGTTTGGGCCTCTCGTTTGAGTGACACAGGTAATGTACAAACCTGATAAACACTGCTTTTTCTCCGCCCTCTGGGCACTGTGTTAGGTATGAACAACTCTTTGAGCACCATTACTTACCGCAATACCCCTTTTTTGAAGTTAGCTGACGCACTTAACGATGCGGCCCCAGCAGTCTTGGCCGACCCGGCCTTAGCTAAATATGTGTCCTCTACCAGGCGCATCGCTGATCGGGTGAACGCTTTACGCCGACTTCTGGTGGAGATATCCTCCTGCCCGACTACTATGAGCGCTTTGACTGGCGATTCCAGTATTTCTGACATTGACCCTGATGAGATGGACCGTGGGACCTACCGTCTTTACCTGTGCTTGAAGACTTACTTTGGGGCTGACCTACTCCCTACTGAGTACAGTCGCTTGTACGCTCTATTCCTGCAGTCAATGCGCGACAAAGTCTAGTTTTTAGAAACTTTGACTACAACCTGCTGCCAGGATCCTTCTTCAAAACCGTTGTAAGCCCTTACTAGGAATATGTGTTCCCCTGGCACCTGCGTGTCATAGGTCGTCTTCGCCTCACTCACTGGCACGCTGGGGAGCGTCTTCCACGCCTCACGGTTGTGCGAGTGCATTACTTGGTACCCAACTACCGGGCTTCCACCGTCGTTTGCTACTGGCTTCCATTTTACGGTTACGTTACCTCGCCCGCTACGGTACTTCCCTTTTAAGTCGGTAACCCCCTGCGGCGCTTTAGCTTCCACCGTCTCTACGGGGTACAAGTTTGTGGTGTCACCGTAGATTTTCGCTACTGCCATTGACCTGTTGTTTACGTGCAAAAGAACTACTTGACTGATGGCGGATCGCTGCGGATCTATTAGCGAAATTACGCTCGGACCGTCGCCGTCTAGGTCGGATACGCTTCCTCGTATTGGCGCCTGTACGAAAGGACCTTCTGGCGTCCTAGCCACCGCGTAGTCGCTAGAAATTCCCCCCAGTGCTGTGTTCCACGCGGCAGTGTCTACGTCCAGCTTGGAGTTGCCGGTCCCTGCCGCATCAACTAGGTCCTGCATCTGGCTTGCTGTTACCCCACGTGTTTGCATTGCCCCTACTTCTTGCCCTGCGAACCAGACGACACCGATACCTGCTACAACGCTTAAGGATACCAGCGTGCGGAGTTTACTTTTAAGCATTTTCTGTGCCCTTTCGAGAAATGTCCTGTGCAACTTCTACCACTTGCTTACCGTCCCAGTCTTCGTTCTTTTGGATCAATCCCAGTGCCACACGCACAGTTGGGCCGTCTAGTGAGGCGACAATTTTTGCAAATTGAAGACCAACCTGGTGCACCTGTGTAACTAGCAGTATCTTTCCCAGATGTAGTTCGCGGGTCGTGAGTTCCCCAGCTAGGTCAGACTTTTGCCGGTTGAGTTCTTTCCCGAAGAACACTGAGTTGTCGCTGTCGTTTTCAGCAGTCGAAGTCAACGGCTATCACCCACCAGTTTTCGTTAGTTCTTGACACCTTGTCCCGTAGTGCGCTGAGGTAGCTTGAACTTTCCCAATGCCGCGGTAGACCCGGGCCTTCATGTAAGTCAACTACTACAAACTTTGATTGTGGTGTGAAATCCCCTTGCAGGAATCTCCCGGCCTTTGACACTCGGTAAAACCACAGGCCCGAGAGTACGGCTGCTTCAGATTCGGGTTCGGGTGCTGTGTGTGCCAGCAGGGCCTCTACTGCAGAATTGCTTGGGGATCCCCACGTTGTACTTGCTAGGTTAAGGATGACGTCTCGGCATTCTTCCCAATAGGAGTTCCTGCACTTTTCGATATCCTGCTGCAAACGGGGGAGTAGCTCTTCAGTTACCTGAACCACGTTGCCACTTACCCCAAACTTTTCCAGTTCTCCTTGCCAGCGCCCCCCGATAGTGTGGTGGTGCCACCATGGTTCTGGTTCCGAGTGAATCCACTGTTCAAGCTGGTCGCGGGCACCGTCGGCGTGATCTGCTTTAAAAAAGGCGTAAACTAGTACATGCATATTCTGGCTACGCTCCTTATCTGCGTTTGGCACTTACTTGATAGTGGTACAAGACTTACGAGCAGACGCTCCAGGCTAGGTCTGTACTCAGTTCGGCTAGCAACTCGTTGGTGGTGTACGCCAGGTTTTCTTCCCCGTGCGTGTTGCCGCCCATTTGGTCAGTCGAGATGGTTGCATACGGTGTTCCGAAGTCTGGATCGAGTAGACTTAAAATCTTTGTGTTCCAGGGTGTTTCCCCTTCGACTAGTTCCGCAGCTGTAGAAAATCCGTAGGAGTTGGTTGCGCTTCCGCTCACACCCCACTGGTAGGTGGGTGTGGGTACATCCATGGTTCCGGTGACGGTGGTTACCAGCGCCGCGGCTCGAACTTCCCCGCCAACATCAGCAGTTGCACATACAGTTACCTGCTCGACACTGGTTTCTATGTTTTCATCTGCCCCGGTGATCTGACCCGGTACGCACAGTACGGCGCCTGAACATCCCCAGGTCGGTGCAGTTAGTGCGGTTAATTGGCTGTAGTTCAATCTCTCGGCCCCGTCCCATTGCGACCCAATCCCGTTGTACGCGGGGTAAGGGTCGTTGGTAACTGTGTACTCGGTACCTTCAGCGGTGTAAGAACCGTTGTCGACAGTTTCAAATGTCTGTGCGACGTCTGGGTTTGCGGCGAGTTTGTCGTTGTGCACCTGAAATTCGTTACCGCCGGTGTACAACCAGGTTGGCCATAATTCAAAAATTTGTGTGAAAGCAGAACCTACAACTAGCGGTGGTGTCCCTACCCGAAGCCCTGCCCCAACG
>Ga0115549_1000387_pt1 | contig 28517 bp, 28 predicted proteins | sample COGITO_mtgs_1004_2_FD_87176 | JGI IMG/M metagenome (GOLD analysis project Ga0115549, IMG submission 87176) | Pelagic marine microbial communities from North Sea - COGITO_mtgs_100430 | ecosystem: Environmental > Aquatic > Marine > Epipelagic | place: Germany:Helgoland, sampling site Kabeltonne...
CTTTTCATAGTGGTGATCTGTGGCAAATGACGGGAGTGAAATAAGAGTGGTTAAAGCAATTATTATTTTCATGTTATGTCCTTAATGTTGTTAATAGGTCTAAGACTATAGCTTTTTACAAAAAGTTCAAATTTCTTCTTTACTTTATAAAAAAGATATTCATAATGCATCGATATTTATACTCATAGCCACAATCCCTTGTGTTTATCAGTATGACTATCTTTGAACTAATTCAGATAACAAGTGTATTTTTCGGTACTTTAGTAGCCGCACCTCTTATCGTTTCAAAAAAATACAATAAAAGGCTGTTGGGGTTATATGCCATTTCGGCAGGAAGTATTTTGGCTATGATTGTTCAACTTAACGCAGGTCTATATTATTTCTTTTTTGCATCTGTTTTTTGGTTTTTGAACTCAACAAATGCAATAAGAAAAATGCTTCGCTCCAATAAGCATTTATATTAGATATCAATAAGTTCTTTATATTTGAGCCTGACAATTTTATCAGTTGGTATGTTCATATGTTTAACCATAGACTTTGCAACAAGAGATGCTTTAATAAATTTTAAATCTTCTAATGGTCCAATCATTAATGGTTTTAGTATTCTTGCCCCAAACTCCATTATTGGCACCTCAGGTCTGATCTTTTTTAAAAGCCTTTTTCCTAACAAGTGCCCGGGTTGCGCAAAGACTGTTTTGTTATAACCAATTGAAATTATCTTTTCTTCCATTTCCCCCTTTGTTTTTAAATAAAGGTTTCTAGAACTCTTATTAGCACCCACTGCAGATACTACAGAAATAGACTCTGCTCCGTTTCCATGAGCCATTTTGGCTATTTTTGTAACGTACTCATAATCAACCTTTCTAAATCCCTTTCTTCTAGATTTTTTTATATACATAAGCTCTGAAGTGTCTAATTCTGTTCCAAGAGCAATATAAACATGATTTACTTTTGGAATATCCGAAAGTTGGAGATCATCGAAATTAATAATAATTTCTTCGGTATCTTGGTTTTTTGATATCAGCTTTTTTCTTGAAAGAGTAACTATTTCTTGGCCCATAGACTCAGTAGTTTTTAGAATTTCTCCACCAACGAGCCCACTAGCACCAATTATTAAAACCTTAGGTTTATCCATTTTAAAATTTAGAAATTATTTGTATCAGCCGATCAATTGAAAGATTGCCATCAACTGTATTATCTGCCCATTTTTTGTAGAGGGGCTCTCTCTCATAGAAAACATCTTCAATGCTCATTTTATTTGGAGCGGCAAATCCTCTTCCTTGCCCATCACCTATTCTCTCATTAATAATACTTAAAGGAGTCGATATGTATATTATTTTTGAGAAAGATTGTAGATGAGTCATTGCAGATTCAGAATAAACCGCGCTACCACCAGTAGAGATTATTTCAATATCATTTTTTAAACCAAGGATTATGTCTTCCTCTGCCTTTCTTACAAATTTATATCCTTCGCTTTGCTTAATATCTTCAAGTGACTGTTTGAATTGATTCTCAATTAACTTGTCTGTATCCAAATATGAAAGAGAAAGCTCAATAGATAATGCCTTACCAATAGTTGTTTTCCCACAACCAGCCATGCCTATAAATGAGATGTTTTTAAACATTCAAACCAAATAAATCTGTTGCTTTAATCAGCTCGTGTGTAATTTCTTTCTCAAAAGCTGTATGACCAGAGGAGGGGGCAATAATTAGCTTTGCCTCAGGCCAATTTTGTGAAAGCTCCCATGCGGTAGTCATGGGGCAAACTATGTCATATCTTCCTTGAACTATAATCGTTGGGATTGAGCGAATAATGTCTATTCCAGAATCTATTAATTGATTCTCATGCTCAAGAAATCCTTTGTTAACAAAGTAATGGTTTTCAATAAGGGCAAATGCAAGAGCAAATTTTGGATCTGAAAAACTATCCGCCATTTCTGGTTTATAAGCCAAACTGCTTGTAGAACCTTCCCATCTTGACCATGCTATAGCTGCCTCTAATTTTTTATTCTCATCATCGCCATTAAAGATTTTATGATATGCAGATATTAGATCTCCTCGATCTTCTTCCTGAATAGGCTCAAGGAAATATTGCCATGCTTCAGGATAGATATTACTAGCGCCATTTTGGTAAAACCAGCTAAGCTCCTTTTCTCTAAGCATAAAAATTCCTCTTAGAACCATTTCACTCACAGAATCAGGATAAGTCTGAGAATACGCGAGAGATAAAGTGCTGCCCCAAGACCCACCAAACACCAACCATTTTTCAATGTTTAGCATTTTTTTAAGCTCTTCAATATCCTCAACCAAATCCCAGGTTGTATTATTTTCAAGCAGTCCGTGAGGAGTGCTCCTTCCACAACCTCTTTGATCAAAAATTATTATGCGATATATTTCAGGATTAAAGAATCTTCTTACTTGAGTGCTGCCTCCACCACCAGGACCACCATGAAGAAAAACTGCTGGCTTGCCATCAGGATTGCCACATTGTTCGTAGTATATTTGATGATTATCTCTTTTAATGAACCCATGATTAAATGGTTTGCACATTGGGTATAAAGTTAAAGTTTGATTCATAAGAATTAGCTGTATTTCTTTTTAAGTGATTTTATCTCATTGGAAAGTAAAACTTGGCTTTTTATTTATTTTTTTAATTATTATCTTAAGTATGATTAACTTGCCTTGGCATACGCTAAATATTTTGGCCTTAATATACTTATGCACAATACCTTTTTCAATATTCTCTTGGAAGAAGGGCTTGCAAGACTAATAAGGAATTACTGAGATAGCATAACCTCGGTTTTATCCCATAACTTAGCAGCTTCATCAGTATCAATTGCCCAATCTGCAACTCCAAAATAACGCAACATTGATTCATCTAGGTTTGCTTTTCTTTCTGCAACATTGCAGTTCTCACAAAACACTCCATCAATCTCATTCAGCATTGGACTAGTTGCACACCATAGTGAAGTTGACGCTCCTTGTGTTGGAGTCTTAAAGTGTTTTTGTGCAAAATCAGATAGGCTTCCATCTTCGTTCGTCCACCCAAATGCAACCATTTCTTCATTCTGAAGATGGCGTTGCAGCGGTGTGATTATCCCGCCAGGATGGACTGCAAAACCTTTGCCGCCATGATCTTTCATACGCTTATTAAATTCGATTGCTAATAGGGAGGACGCTGTTTTGGATTGCCCATAAGCTATCCACTTATCATATGGGTTACTCTTAAAATGTATATCATCCCAAATTATTCCAGAAATAGAATGCGCAGAGGAAGAAAGGCTTACCAGTCGAGAATCCTCAGATTTTTTCATAGAATTCATTAATCCATTTGTTAGTAGGAAATGGCCAATTTGGTTAATTGCAAATTGACTCTCCCACATTTGGTTAATTCTTGTTTCAGGACAGGCCATAATACCTGCATTATTTATAAGAATGTCGAGAGTAATATTCTGCTCATTAAAAGAATCTACAAATTTCTGAACTGAGTTTAGATCGCCTAAATCCATTTCAGCTATATCTTTTTTATCTACAATACCATCAAGCTGATTGATTGCTACATCAACTCTTTTAGCAGGAATAATAACTCGCGCTCCAGCATTTTTTAACGCCCTTGTTGTTTCTAAACCTATACCTGAATAGCCGCCTGTAACAATAATAGTTTTACCATCCAAGCTTATTCCTCTGAGTATTTCGTTAGGTTCAGTTTTTTGTCCAAAACCTGAAGCTATTGGTTTTTGTAAATCAGAAATCATAATGAGTACCTTTTAAATAATGTTATTCTTTAAAAAAAGATTAAAGCTTTGAATATAAAGAATCAATCAACAAATTAGCTGTTTTATATAAATCTTTTGATGCATGCATTTCGTTACAAATAAAAGAGAACCCTATTTTTTTATCAACATCACCAAATGCTACAGCTCCGCCCATCCCAGCATGACCAAACATTGAGCCCATAAACCTCGGAGCAAAATTCACTTTAAGTAATTTTTTGCTTGCAAGCTCAAAACCAAGACCAAAAGTTATATCTGAACCAAAGAGAACCGAATCAGGTCCTCTTGAGTATGGCTGAAAAGCATTATGCAATGTATCTGGTGACATTAATGAATACCCGTTTCGCTCACACCCCATACTAAGAATTCCATAAAATTTTGCTAGCCCTTCAGATGTACCATGTCCATTTGCAGAGGGTATTTGAGCTTTTCTCCAGTCAGCTGAGTTCACGTAATTTTTAGTTTCTCCCTCTCTTCTCTGAAAGGCAATTTTGAAATTCCCATCTATTAGAAATTTTTTAAAGTTTATAAACTGCTTTGGGAGAAGGAAATCTGGAATATATTTAATTTTAGAGAAGGGCAGTCCTTTGATTCTGTCATCCTCAAGAAGAATCATATCTGCACAATTAATCATATCCTCATCTGATAAACCAATTTTAAAATTAATATCAAGTGGGTCTGAGATCTCTTCTTTAAAAAATGTTCCAACATCTCTTCCATCAACTCTTTTAATAATTTCACCGACAAGCCACCCATATGTAACTGCATGATATCCTTGAGAAGACCCCGGCTCGCCAAATGGTTCTTGTTCAGCTAGCGCTTGAGTGAAAACATCCCAGTTCTGCCAACTGCCCATGGGTATTCCATCCCTAAAACCAAAGTTATTTGATCTGTGGCATAAAAAATCTACAACTTTTGTATTCTCTTTGCCATTACACCCATATTCTGGCCAGTAGTCAGATACTTTAGAGTGAATATCCAATTTTCCTTGATCAATAAGCATTGCGACGCAAGCAGCTGTAACTCCTTTTGTAACTGAAAAAACATTTACAAGAGTATCTTTTTCCCATGGAATATCTTTTGCAGCATTTTTGTAGCCACCATAAAGATCGACAATCATTTCGCCTTTATGCTCAATGGCAATAGAGGCGCCTGTTTCATGACCAGATGTAATTGAATCAGAAAATATATTCTGTATTTCAATAAAATCAGACCGACAATATCCTTTTACATCATGCATCTTATTTTTTGTTAATAAATTCCTTAGACCTCTCAAATAGATTAATACAGACTTTTATAATATAAAACAATTATGAGTTAAAAATAGTAGAATAAAATATGACTAAAAATTTTAATCTTTCATCTAAAATAATTAATAACAGAATTAATGGCCCTGCTTTCGAAAAAAGTTTTACACACAAGCCGTCTGGATTTCTTAATGATTTAGACCTTTTTACAAAAGGCCAGCCCTTTGATTTATACAAAGAGCTAAGAGAAAATGCTCCCGTTTTCTTTCACCCTCCTATGTTGAGCGATCCTGAGCCAGGATATTGGGTTCTTACAAAATATGAAGATATTAAAAAAGTTTCCATGAATCCTCAAATTTTCTCCTCTCAGTATTCCACTGGTACTTTATTAACATTAGGGTCTGAGGAGAATAGGCATCCTAAATTATTTAAATCAACTATAGATCATATGTTGAACCTTGATGGAGAAATGCATTTAAATTTAAGAAAAGAGCATATGCCTTTTTTTAAACCAAATTTCGTAAGTGAGCTGCAGAGTAAGGTTTCTATAAAAGTTACTCAGCTTTTAGATAACGCTGAAAAGCTAAATGAATTTAATTTAGTTAAGGAGCTTTCCCAACAATTACCCATATATACACTTTCTGAAATTCTTGGAATTCCTGAATCAGATAGACAGAAATTAGTTGAATGGATGGAATTTCTAGAATTGGCTCAGTATTTTACTTTAGAACAGATTAAACAAAATGAAGGAGGGGTTACCGATACCACGCCCGATCCCGCACTTATTGATATGTTTAATAATATGATTGAGGAAATGTTTGATTATGGTAGATATATTCTCAACCAAAAAAGAGAAAATCCAAAAAATGATTTACTTAGCGCTATCGCCAATGCCCAAATAGAAGGAGAGGAATTATCACCGGAGTTTCTCGATGGTTCTTGGCTCTTAATTATATTTGCAGGAAACGATACAACTAGAAATACGATGAGTGGCGGCATTAAATTACTCAATGATAATCCTTATCAAAAGAAATTAGTTTTAGAGGATTCTGAAAATATTACAGGCTTAATAAATGAGACCGTTCGTTACGTATCCCCAGTAATTCATATGAGAAGAACATCTTTAGAGGAGACAGAGATCGGTGGGCAAAAAATAGGGCCCTATGAAAAGATTGCCCTTTGGTACGGAGCAGCTAATAGAGATCCTGATATTTTTGACCGTCCAGATGATTTTAATATTTTAAGAAATAATGCAGACAAGCACCTTGCTTTCGGAATTGGTAGACATACATGTTTAGGTAAGCCGGTGGCGTTAATGCAACTAAGAGAATTCTTCTCACAATTTTTATCTAGGTTTCCAGATTACAAAGTAACAGGAGATTGGAAGGTTGCACCAAATAATTTTGTGCATGCCATTCAGGAGTTACCTGTAAAGCTAAAGAACAATTAATTGAATGGTGGCCTGAGGTAGAATCGAACTACCGACACAAGGATTTTCAATCCTTTGCTCTACCGACTGAGCTATCAGGCCTTAGTGAAACTGGATTATAGAAAAGATTTCACGCAATGTCATTAAGATTAAATTTTTAATTATTTAAGTTCTTACCTTTTCATTACTTGGGTCATAAAGTGATCCCTTGCCAACTATCTTTACTGTAATGGGGTACAAGCCGTCGCCATCCTCATTAAAGTATTCTATTAAAAGCTTTTTGCCTTCTTGAGCAATCTCTTTAGGCAAATAACCCATGACAACGAATTCTTTTATAGAAGGACAATACGACATCCCCGTTGTGTATGACCTTCTTCCTTTGCTGTCCAAAGGGACATTGCCGGTATCTGGATCAATAATTGGTGCAATGCCAACAGGATATCTTGCTTTTCCTGAAACGCATAAATCATCAACAGTCATAGTACATAGAAGGGCGCAAGGCTCTTCCTCTCTGTGTTTAAGGTATGCAGCTTTACCATGAAAATCAGCTTCTTTTACTAGAGGTCTTTGAATTGCTGCTTCACAAGCATTGTATTCCGTTTCAAGATCTGCGCCCTGAAGCCTAAAGCTTTTTTCAAGACGTCTGCTATTAGCATAGGTTTCTATACCAACAGGAACCACACCCACTTCAAGTAAAGAGTCATAAAGAGCTAAACCTTCCTCGCTATTATTATTTAAATAAATCTCCCAGCCATTTTCTCCCACATAAGATATTCGAGCTGCCCAGACTTCAATTTTTTTACCTCCAGACAAACTTAGAGTTAAATTTTTTGCAGTTACAAAAGGGAAGTTTTCTAAAGTAATTTCATTTGGATCAATAAAATTACCCAAAGCAGCTTCTGCTTGAGGACCCCATAACCCTAGTGTTGCAACTTCATGAGTACGTATTCTGATATCTGCATTTAAACCATTATCATCGCGATAGTTTCTCAAAAGAACCCAGTCTCTGTTTCCATCTGCGCCACCAGTTACTATTCTGTATTTATTATCTCCAAGACGAGAAATTGTTAAATCAGCATGAACACCACCATCTTCATCAAGAAAGTTTGTATAAACTACTTTCCCAATAGGAGTATTCCCACCAACTTTAGCAACTGAAAGATACTCTAGCATTTGCTCTGCATCTGGACCTTCGATATCCATAATGGGAAAATGAGAAAGGTTAATCATCCCCACCGAATCACTCATGGCTAAGTGCTCAGCATTGGCAAGCTCATAAGGCACATGGCGTCGATCCCATTCATTTCCTCTGACAGGAATATCTGCTAAATACTCTTCAAGCTTATCTCTGTTGCTCTCATAAGCCAATGCTCGCTCCCATCTTGCTACCTCATTATCAAAGTGGCCACCAAGCTCCTTCTCTCTTTTATAGAAAGGACTGACAAATTTTTCCCTTTCACTAATGTAAGGCTCTCTTGGATGAACAGCAGGGGTGTATACGGTTTGAGAGTTCTCATAGACTCTACTTTTAACAAACTCTTTTTCTTTTTGTTCAGGATAGAATCTTGCTATATCAAATGCATGCATATCTACTTGAGTCTTACCAAGAACCATTGATTCAGCGCAAAGCCTTGCGCATCCTGGGCCATCTTTTACCCAGACAGCCTCACATAGCCAAAAACCTCTAACCTCTGGGCTTTCGCCTATTAAAGATCCCGCATCTGGAGTAACTGATAGAAGCCCATTGAAAGAACTTTTTTCATCCCATCCGAGCTCATTTAGAATAGGCGTTGTTTCGAAAGCCTTTTCTAGAGGCTCTGCAACCTCTTCAAGATCTAGATAGCGCATAGAATCTGATCCCATTGTTTTTTCTGGGTTACCAATGTCCTCTGGATCAACCAGTCTTGGATTCTTATCTTCATAAAAACCCCACTCAAGCATTCCGCCATGCAGTCTCCCAGTATCCCTTACATATGCAGAATTCCCTTGATCTCTTAAAAGTGGATAAACTAAAAAATCTTCAGCACCTTGCGCTTCAGGCAATGGTCCAAAAAATAGCAAAGGATGTTCTAAAGGCATTAGTGGAATAGGAACTCCAGCTTTTTTCCCCATCAATGGCCCCCATATACCTGATGCAATAACAACTTTAGTAGTTTTGATTATTCCTTTATCGGTTTTTACCCCAACAACTTTTCCATTTTCAATTTCAAAGTCAATTGCTGGTGTGTCAGTAAATGTCTTAAGAGCGCCTTTATCTTTTGCAGTTTCTACAGCAAAACTAACTACATCTTGTGATCGGGGTGTAACTAGACCAGCATCTGGATCCCACATAGCACCTCTTATAGATTCTTCTTCTAACAATGGAAATTTTTCTTTAGCTTCGGAGGCAGATATTAACCTAACGTTTGTACCAAAGGCTTTGCCTGATGCTACCTTTCTTTTGAGCTCTTCCCATCGAGCATCATCATCTTTTCTACAAATCTCGAGACCTCCTTTTTTTAAAAAGAAGCCATTATCTTCATAAAACTTTCTACTGAATTCAGTTGTCCAACATCCCAGCTTGTCATGGGTTGTATTGTAAACAAAGTCTGATGCGTGAGCAGTGGATGCTATATCAGATGGAATGACAGAAGATTTTTCTAAGCCAACAATATTTTTTTGGCCAAGATCAGCAAGCCAGTAAGCAAGCATTGAGCCAACTATCCCACCCACTCCTACAATGACTATATCAGCTTCTGTAGGAAATTTAGAGTTCGTTTTATTAGTCAAATCTAATCCTCATTATTAAACTATCTTAATAAATTAGACTCTATTTTTTTTATTTTGTAAATCAAAAAGAAGGGCTCTAAATCACTTTAAAAAACGGCTATTTTTTTAATCTAAGGCCTTAAAACCGGAAGCTTTTTCATAATCCTCATTATTAAAGTACTTATCCATTTGGTTCATCAGCCACAATCTGCTATCTGCATTAGACATATCCAACCTCTTTTCATTAATAAGGGTTGTTTGATGCGATTTCCATTCATCCCATGCCTTTTGTGAGATCGATAACAAAAGATCTTGTCCTTTCTGTCCTGGCATTGGTGGTATCTTAAGTGCTGGCAGCTCTTCCTTAAATTTTTTACAAAAAACTGTATCTGTCATATTTCTAAAATTATTTTTTTAATTGGCGCCGGCATACCAACATTGTTAATATCAATTTTTTTTACCCAGCGATATTCGCTATTTGAGTTAATATCAAAAGAATTATTATATCTTAATAGTGTGATACTCATATTTAAATCTAAATGAGTTAATTTGTGTTTTCTGTTTATATGAACTTCACCGCAAGATTTCTTTTTAAAAATTTTATGTATTTTTGGTTGTTCAGATGGAAGCCATAATCCTTCCCAAAATGTTTTTTCATTCCTCTTAAAGAGAAGGTATTCATTATCTGTATGAGCAAGAGTAAAGTTAATATTTACTTGTGACTTATCTTTTTTTATTTTTTCTTTTTTAGAACTATCAGCAATTATCGTAAATGCAGAATCACATATAGAGGCTATAGGGCATTGTGCGCAAAGTGGGTCTTTTGGCTTGCATATAGTCGAACCAAGATCCATAACCCCCTGTGTATAGTCAAATACATTATTTACTGGAGTCTCCTTTCTTGATATCTCCCACAAAACCTTATTTTTTTTTGAAGCAGATTCTTTAGTAACATTTGAGTATCTGCCAAGAACTCTTTTAACGTTTGCATCTAGGATTGGATATGATTTGTTATATGCAATAGACATTATTGCCCCTGCGGTTGATTCACCAATACCAGGAAGAGACATCAGATCATCAAAGTTATCAGGAAATTTTTTATTAAATGAATTCTTTATCTGCTCCTTAGCATTATAAATATTTTTTGCTCTTCTATAGAAACCCAGCCCGGACCAAAGAGCGATGATCTGGTCCTCACTGGCTAAAATTAAAGAATTAAAAGTAGGGTATGTTTTTATAAACCTAAGATAGTAAGGAATTACAGTTTTAACTTGAGTTTGCTGAAGCATAATTTCAGAAATCCAAATTTTATATGGAGTAATATTCTTTCTCCAAGGCAATCCTTCTCTTCCATGAGACCTATACCACTCAATGACAAGATCAGATAACCGATCTTTAACTTGTATGATTTTGCTCATTCATAGAGATTGTCTTTTTTAATAATAGAACCATCAGTATTGAAAGAGTAATGAATTGGAGCTCCTGTAGGTATTTCAAGGTTTACGATATCTTCTTGTGATATTCCATCCAACTGCATTATTAATGCTCTTAATGAGTTTCCATGAGCTGCTATTAATATATTATTTCCATCAATAATCTTGGGCATAATTTGCTGATTAAAGTAAGGTAAAACTCTTTCAGCTGTATTTTTTAGACTCTCTCCATCAGGTGGCGGTATATCAAATGATCTCCTCCATATATGTACCTGTTCTTCTCCCCATTTTTTTCTAGCATCATCTTTATTTAGACCTGCCAAACTTCCATAATTCCTTTCATTTAATGCTTCATTTTTAGTTATTAGGATATTGGTCTGCGCTAATAAATCTAAAATTATTGCACCTGTTCTTTGTGCTCTACCCAAGTTAGAAGTAAACATTTCATCAAACTCAATCTGAGTTTCTTTGATGAGAGCTCCAGCATTACTTGCTTCATTTAACCCAAGATTTGTTAGATCAGGATCTTTCCAGCCAGTAAATAAATTTTTTGCATTCCACTCACTCTGCCCATGTCTTACGAGTATAAGATTTCTTTTTTTCATTTTTATATATTTTGAAGAATTTTGTTTTATTTTAATAGATAATACTCCAATGGTTAATATTACTTTATTTCTAATAGATCATTACTATCTTTCTGTACCATTATTTATAGCCATAATCTTATTGATTAGATCCAATGCTCAAAAGGGCGGCAAGAGAATATCATGTCAAGAATTAACCGCTCTTGCTAACGCAGATAATATGATTCTGGTTGATTTGAGACCTTCTGATGATTTTGAAAAGGGCCATATTACTGGCGCTATTAATATTCCTTTTAATACTTTAGAAAATAGTACCTATAAACTTCAGAATTCTGATAAATCTATCGTTCTTGTTTGTGAGATGGGCAGCCAATCTGGTAATGCTGGAGAAATCCTCAATAAAGAAGGGCTTAATGATATTTTGATATTAAAAGGCGGCATTGGAGAGTGGAGACAGTCCAACCTTCCTTTAGTTTAGATACCAAGATCCTTCATTTTCTTTGAAAGAGTATTTCTTCCTAACCCAAGCAAAATAGCTGCTTCATTTTTTCTTCCATTAGTTTTATCTAGTGCTGCTCTTATAATAATTTTGTCTAATTTTTTATTAGCAATCCCCATTAAGTCTTTATCTACAGATGATGCAATATTTTTAACCCATGAATTAAAACGATCTTCCCAAGAATCAGATGTGGGCTCCTCGGCCTCATGGTCCTTTATTTCCGATGGGAGATCTTGGATTTTTACATTTTGAGTTGGAGTCATAAGTGCAAGCCAGTAACAGATATTTTCAAGCTGCCTTACATTTCCTGGCCAATTGTAGTTAGCGATAACATCCATTACCTCGGGAGAAAGAACCCTTAACTCCTCATCCAATGAGTCGGAGTGATTCTTTAGAAAGTATTTAGTAAGAGCTCCAATATCTTCCTTTCGATCTCTGAGAGGAGGTACATCTATTTTAATTACATTTAGCCTGTAAAAAAGATCCTCTCTAAAAGACTTTTGTGAAACTAGGTTATTTAAATTTTGATGTGTTGCAGCAATTATCCTTACATCAACTTTAATAGGCTTATCACCACCCACTCTATAAAATTCTTTATTTGATAAAACTCTTAAAAGTCTTGTTTGAGAATCTAGTGGCATGTCTCCGATCTCATCTAGAAATAAAGTGCCGCCATTTGCTTGCTCAAACCTACCAATTCTCTTCTCAACAGCTCCTGTAAAAGCTCCTTTTTCATGGCCAAATAATTCTGACTCAACAAGTTCTTTAGGAATGTCTGCCATATTTAATGCAATAAAAGGCATATCATTTCTAGGACTATTTTTATGAAGAGATTTGGCTATTAATTCTTTTCCTGTTCCTGACTCGCCTTGAACCAAAACAGTTGCATTTGTATTTGAGAGCTTACCAATTGCTCTAAAAACATTCTGCATTGAAGCAGACTCACCTATTATGTCAGTTGTTGGCTTTGTCTTAAGTCCTTTGGTCGCTGGTTTTTTTTCTAAAGCCCTATTAATTATTTGGGTAGCCTCGTCGAGATCAAAGGGTTTAGGGATATATTCAAAAGCCCCACCTCCATAAGAATCAACAGCAGCTTGCATATCAGTAAATGCAGTCATGATGATCACAGGAATGTTTTCATGATTATCATTTATATGCTTAAGAAGATCATAGCCAAGCATTCCTGGCATCTGCACATCAGTTAATATTAGATCAGGTTCTTCAATTTTTAATTGAGTGACTACGTCATCACCAGAAGAAAATGTTTTTACATCAAAGCCAGCAGAAGAGAGGCTTTCATCTAAAACAATTCTAATTGCATTGTCATCATCAGCAACCCATACTTTATGCACTTTGGACCTCTGTATTTAGTTTGATTGGAATTTGTATTGAAAAAGCAGTTTCTCCAGATTTGGTTTTAAAAGTAATTGCTCCTCCATGAATCCTAATAATATCTTGAGAAATTGAAAGCCCTAGACCAGAACCATGTTCTTTAGAGGAAACCATTGGAAAAAATACTTGTTCTTGAATATCAGTTGGTATGCCTGGTCCATTATCGATAATACTAACCTCGCAAAGAGTTGGGTGAAGATTCCCATTAATTGGTTGACTGTATGAAACTCGTGATTTAATTGTTATAACTGGGTTAGTCGTTAGCAATAGAGCCTGCTGAGCATTCTTTACAATATTTAATATTGCCTGAATAAATAAATCTTCGTCACCATATATTTCTGGAATACTTGGATCATAGTCCCTCTTTAAAATTAAACTGCCGTCTTTATCAACTTGAGACAAGGCAAATACTTTCTCTAATGCGGAATGAATATTAAAAAGTTCTAGTTTAGGTTTTTTGGGAGGCGTTAATATTTTTGTAACTATATTATTCAATCTCTCAGTTTCATCTATTATTATTTTTAGGAATTTTTTAGAGAAGTCATCACTTAATTTTGATGAAAGTATTTGAGCGCTACCCTTAATTCCAGATAGTGGATTTTTAACTTCATGAGCTAAAGTTCTTGCAAGATTTGCTGCTATTTTTTGTGTAGAAAAAATTTTTGATGAGTCGATAATTTTATTAAGGTTATCGATACAGAATAATTCCATTATTAAAACATTGTCATTCCCCGACCAACTTACAGTTAGATCAACTATTCTATTTTTCTCTGATAATGTCGAAAGCTTAAAACCTCTTTTAGTTACAGATGCTCCTGAGGTGGCGCAATCTATGAGGAGTTTTGTTAGTTCTATAGATGTTTTATCACCAAGCTGATCAGTAATTAGGCTTGTTTTCGTATTATTGAAGATCCAGCCATTACTTGTTGCAGAATCATTCATCCAGACTAGATTTAAATCTTTATCTAAAACAATAATCTCAGAAGCAAGCTGATTTAATAGAGTATTTTTTATAGTATTGATATCAGCCATTTAAAGCTTAGCTCCTCTTTCAAGGAGCTAAGATATATTAATTATTTTGTTAATGTCCCTACAATATGGGATAGGATCTTGTATGGATCTGCGTTAGATGCAGGTCTTCTGTCTTCTAAATACCCGTTCCAGTTATGCTCAACTGTGTAAACAGGTATTCTTATACTAGCACCCCTATCACTTACGCCATATGAAAACTGATCAATGCTCTGGGTTTCATGCAGCCCAGTTAATCTCATATCATTATCAGATCCGTATGCATCAATACCTTCTTTGTGTACCGCGCCGAGTTTGTCACACATTGAGTTAAATAACTCCTCACTTCCATTTGTTCTCATCTCTTCATTTGAGAAGTTTGTATGCATGCCTGAACCATTCCAATCTCCAGTTTTTGGTTTAGGGTGAATGTTAACGCCGACACCAAATTCTTCAGCAATTTTATATAGAAGATATCTACTTACCCATAGATCATCAGCAGCTTTAATACCTTTTCCTAAACATTGATATTCCCATTGACCAAGTGCCACTTCAGCGTTAGTTCCAGTAAGTGTTATTCCCAAATCAAGGCAAGCTTGTAAATGTATATCAGAAATTTCTCTTCCAACTACATTGCCAGCTCCAACTCCACAATAGTAATCACCTTGAGCTTTTGGCTCGCCTTTTTCCCATCCCAAAGGATCGCCTGTCTCTGGGTCTGTAAAGAAGAATTCTTGTTCAAAACCAAACCACCACTCATCAGTAACCACTGCTTCTGCTGCAGCTCTAAAGTTTGATGGATGTGTTGTATGGTCAGCTGATTGAACTTGAGTCATCACAATATCATGACCATTGTCATTTGCATAAGTTTGAACAGGTATCAACAAACAATCAGAGCTTCCGCCTTCAGCTTGCTGTGTAGATGATCCATCAAAAGACCAATCAGGCGGAGTATCCGCATCTGTTGCTTTAACTTTACTCCTCATTGAGGACTCTGGCTCATATCCATCAAGCCATATGTATTCGTATGTTTTATAGTTTATTGACATTGTTTCTCCTAAATTTTTTTAAACCTATCTTAACTAAAGCAATTCCTATGCCATTATAAAATTGATATTTGCACTATAAAAGAGTTTATTATGCACTATTTTAGAACATTAAAGATTGATTTGCACTTATAAAATGCTTTTAAGATAAAGATAGGAATTTTTTAATCTTTATAAACTTATTTGGCAATGATTGATAAGAGTGGTCTCCGCCGAATGTAATATCAATATGGGCGCCATTAAAATATGCAATTGTTTTATCAAATGCCAAGATCTCATCCCCAGATTCAACCAAAACCATTACCTTGTTAGGGTGTAATAGCTTTTTATGACTCAGACTTTTAAGAAAGGAGATATCTTCCTCACTTATTGTAAATTTATTTCCAGTAGAATAATTTTCATTTTCTCCAAGGTTTTTGTCAAAACCAATCAATGGAGGAATTGCTGGGTTTATCAAAACTGCTTTGGCTGAAAGTATCTGCGCATAATACAATGCATAATATCCTCCAAGGGAACTCCCCATAAAGACAAGATCTGTTTCACAGCTTTTAATTAAATTATTTATTTGCGCATCGGCCTTATGAAACCCATCATTGAGATCAGGAATAATTATTGATGTATTTTTAGAGCTATTAGTAATAAATTTTTTTAGATTATGAGCTTTTTTTGAATTAGATGAGGATTTAAATCCATGAAAATAAAGAATGGTCTTATTCATTATCAATAATTTTCTGCAAACTCTTTTTTGAGGCAATGCCAGATATAAAAATACTTTCTAGCCACTCTGTTAAAAACCTATTTTGTTGGGCCTTCTCATCTAATGAGTGTGCTTTTGATGCTTTGTAATAAAATGGAAGTGATTTTTCTCCCTGATACTCAAGAACTTCAGCCAATTGAGCATCAATACTAATTTGTATTTTTAAGATAAAGCTATTAATTTCCTCAGGATAGTCATCATTTTGCTTGGCTTCAACTAGAAGGGTGTGCTTAGTTCTATCAAGCACTTTAAAACTAATTGCTGAAGATGAAAGGTCAGGATTTATAGCTTCAAACTCATATCGGCTTTCTTTGAATTCATTCAAAAGCTTCTTTAATCGTAAAAAGTTCCCCTCACAAATTGCCAAGTGATGTGATGTAATAGGAAGCGTTTTAATCATTACTAAATTCTATATTCTTTTTTTATAGGTGTATATTCTTGACACGCTTGTAAGTAATTTTCGATAGATTTACTTTCTTCATAGCAAAACTTTTTTATAGCATCCCTAAAATCTTTTTTAAGGATAAAGTGATAAGAGTCACAAGCTCGTGGCTCAAAGCCTCGTCTTATCTTATGTTCCCCCTGAACACCTGGATCAAAAAACTGAATATTATTTTTAATACAGTAATCTATTCCTTGATAGTAACAGCATTCAAAATGAAGATTATCTATATTATCAAATGAGCCCCAGTGCCTCCCATAAAGTGTATTTTCACCTTGAAAGCAGAGCGAGCCTGCAATTTTTTTATTTTCATATTCAGCAAAAAAAATTACTGGCTTTAAGGTGTTTTTATGTTTATGAACGAGCTTAAAGAAATCATTATTTAAATATGGAGCCTGCATTCGATCTGTATATGTATTTTTATAAAAAAGATAAAACTCATCCCAATCATTTTCAGTAATTGTATTAGAGTCCTTTGTAATAAAGGTAATGCCAAGTTCCCTAATCTTTTTTCTTTCAGTTTTTATATTTTTTCTTTGCCTGGATGTAAAAATATTTAGATAGTCATCAAATTCATCATATTTTTTATTATTCCAAACGAACCTATAACCATTTCTTTTTATAAAACCTTGAGAAAGCAGGTGCTCTCCAAAATCCTGATTAGGAAAAAGAATATGCCAGGTTTCAATATTTTTTTCTTCCATCAATTCTTTGGTTATATCAATACAGTGGTCTTGATTGCTAGTATGCTTTGTTATGATTTTTTTAGTTTCGCAGGGCGTGAAGGGAATCGCGCTTAAAAGTTTTGGGTAATAGTTCCTATTTGCTCTATTAAGTGCGTAAGACCACTGATGGTCAAAAATAAATTCGCCTTGACTATTATTTTTAAGATACAAAGGCATAAAGCTGTTCAATTTGTTTTTATCAAAAGAGGCAAAATGAAAAGGCTGCCATCCAGTCGAGGCATTGACAGAGCCACTTCTTTCAAGCGCATCTAAAAATTCATATGACATAAATGGAGATCTATATCCATTTAAGTTTTCTTTAAAATCATTAATAGGTATATCAGAAATACTATTTAAAAATTTATTTTTTATGGTCATTGCTTATATAAAAAATATTTCTGCAGTAAAACCAAGAACTGCAAACAAGCCAATATAGTTATTTGTCTTGAATGCATCCAGGTAAAGTTCTTTCTTTGCTAACCGGTTTTGGAAGTAAAAAAGAATTAACAATATTCCCATAGTGAGTAAAAAGAAAATAGAAAATTCATTTAAATAAGCAATTAATAAAAGTGACGCATAAAAGATAAGATGCAAGGCATTGGCAATAAATATTGTTTTACTCCCCCAGAGGATTGGAGTTGAGTTTATGCCAATTTTCTTATCATCATCAATATCCTCAAGCGCATAGAAGCTATCAAAGCTTACGATCCAAGCCACAAGACCAAAATATAAGATAATAATTGATAACGAAAAACTTTCAGATTGAAGTGAGTATGAGATTACCGATCCAGAACCAAATGTTATGCCTAGTATAAGTTGAGGAGCTTTTAAGAATCTTTTAGACAAGGGGTATAAAATAATTAGAAGAGAAACAAATAGTGCAATTTTTAATGTCAGCAGCGGGGTTAGTAATAATAAGCAAAATGAAGCTATAGATAATATTATAAAAAATATCCAAGCTTCTTTAAGTGAAATATTCCCTGACGCAAGGGGTCTTTCTTTTGTTCTTTCAACAACTTTATCAAAATTGCGATCGCTAATATCGTTAATGACACATCCGCAAGACCTTACTAAAACTGAGCCTACTAAAACGATAAGTATATTTTCAAAATCAATATATCCCTCTGAAATTGCTCCAAGAAGAAGGCCAAGCAAGGAAGGCCATAACAAAAGATAAATACCGATTGGCTTGTCTAGTCTAGCTAGCTTGATGAAATTTAATATCTTAGATTTCATTCTTAAAAAGAAAAACTTCCATGACAGAGAAAGGTTGCCCATTTACTGAATACTTTATTTTTCTTCCCCAAAAAATATCTTGTTGTAACTCAAATGATGCATAAGCTGATTCTTCTTTTTTAAATATTTTTTTTTCAAACAAAATATCTCCAAGTGGCCTTGTGCCAAGCTTACCAAGCTCAGCAAGTCCTTTTTCTATTGTTAGAAGAGGGATAATGGTCCTAGCAAAAACTAATGGTATCTTATCTCCATAAAGCAGGACTTCTCTAACCTTAAACTCTTTAGCTAAAGAATCAATAAATCTCTGATCTTGAATTTCTACCTCCCCTACATCATCTTTTAGTAGCTCAAGACTAAAATTTTTCTTTTCACTAATTCTTTTTGTAATTGGACCTAGCTCAAGCAGCCAAGATTTTACAAACTCATTTTGTACATCATTATTAATATTGTCATATTTTTTCCAAGATGATATTTGATTGAGCTGCATAGTTATGTTTTATAAATCTGATATTATACTCGGAAGTTTTTTATTAATATTTATAACGTTTATTAAATTATGGAATTAAAAAAGTGGGAATGCGTCGTGTGTGGTCTAATTTACGACGAGGAACTTGGTTGGCCAGATGATGGAATTGAGCCTGGAACTAAATGGGAAGACGTACCTGATGATTGGTTATGTCCAGAATGTGGTGTTGGCAAGGAAGACTTTGATATGATAGAAATCTAATGATTGATGCACCAAAAAATTTGACTAGGAACATCCTCCTTGGAATGCTGGTTGGTTTTGTTTTAGGTGCCATTCTTTATTATTCTAATTTCCTTCCATTAAGACTGAAGGAATTCATTGAAATTTATGTTTTTAATTTAGGTAGCTCTATTTTTGTTAATCTCCTGAAACTCCTTATCGTGCCTTTGGTTTTCTTTTCCCTTGTTTCTGGGATTTCATCTCTTACAAATATGACGAGCCTTGGAAACATAACCTTAAAAACAGTTTCACTATACTTATCAACAACAGCCATCGCTGTTACTCTATCTTTGATCATTGGTTCTATTTTTAAACCAGGCTCAGGATACTCATCTAATATTTCTCCTCCGGATAAGCTTCCACAAGGCCAGGGTATCTATGAAACTATTTTAGATATATTTCCTTCAAATATTATTGAAGCTATGGCAAATAATCAAATGCTAGCAGTTGTATTTTTTAGTATCTTATTTGGACTAGCTCTAAATAAAACCAACCACTTAACTAATAACTTTAGTGAGTCTTTTGAAAAGCTTAATACTGTATTTATGCAGCTTGTAATTATGATTATCTCGTTTGCTCCAATAGGTGTATTTTGTTTAATAGGAAAGTTCGTTATTGCTGATGGGCTTGATATTTTCCAAGAAGCTTTTAAGTATGTAACTTTATTGATATTAGTTTTGTTTATACATGCTTTTGTTACCTATTCTTTAATACTGAAAATGTTTACCAATCTAAGTCTATTAACTTTCTTTAAGAAAATGAGAGAAGTTGCAATTTTTGCATTTTCAACCTCATCAAGCGCAGCAACTATTCCTGTAACTTTAAAAACAGTTCAAGACAATCTAGGTGTTAATAAGAATGTTGCATCTTTTGTAATTCCTGTCGGAGCGACAATAAATATGGATGGAACCGCAATCATGCAAGGAATGGCAACAATATTTATTGCTCAAATGTCTGGTATTGATCTGTCACTTATCCAGTATGTTCAAGTTGTTATTTTGGCAGTTGTAACTTCAATTGGGACAGCGGCAGTACCTTCTGCCGGGACAATAACATTAGTAATAATTCTCCAACAGTTTGGTCTTCCCTTAGAAGCAATTGGGATTATATTGGCAGTAGACAGAATTCTTGATATGTTAAGAACATCTGTAAATGTAACTGGTGATGCCGCAGTTGCTTGTATCGTTGCAAATTCTGAAGGGTTGCTAGATAAAAATATTTATAATAAATAGTATTTAAATACGTCTTTTTTATAATAATTTGATAGAATGCCCTTTTTAAAAAGGGGTTCCATATGAATGTTTTATTAATTCCACCATTACTAGGTCTAGTTGGCATGGTTGCTGCACTTATAGTGTATAGACTTGTAATGAAATATCCTGATGGCCAAGACAAAGTAAAAAAAATTGGTGATCAAATACATAATGGCGCGCTAGCTTTTATGAAAACAGAGTACAAATACTTACTAGCCTTCATGAGTGTTCTAGTCGTATTAGTATATCTAGGTCTTGGTATTCACTCTGCAATTGCAGTTATTACTGGTGCAGCAGCTTCATCTCTTGCCGGTTTCATTGGTATGTACGCAGCTACTAAAGCAAATGTAAGAACAGCAACTGCTGCTCAGCAGGATGGTGCTGCAGCTGCCTTATCAGTATCTTTTTATGGCGGTTCAGTAATGGGCCTATGTGTAGCATCTCTTGGGCTTATTGGTCTAGGTGGATTGTATTACTTTTTTAGTGATGGTCATGTTCATGCATTAGAAGGCTTTGGAATGGGTGCTTCTGTTGTTGCCTTATTCTCAAGAGTTGGCGGCGGCATATTCACAAAAAGTGCTGATGTTGGTGCCGATTTAGTTGGCAAAATTGAAGCTGGGATACCTGAAGATGATCCAAGAAACCCTGGTGTGATTGCTGATAATGTTGGTGATAACGTTGGAGACGTAGCTGGAATGGGGTCTGATATTTTTGAATCATACTGCGGATCTATGATCGCTTCTATTGCTATAGCCTATACTTTAGGATCTCAAGATATGATGATGCTTCCTTTGTTATTGGCGTCTGTTGGCTTGGTAGCTTCAATACTAGGAATAATATTAGTTAAGCTTTTATCATCAATAAAGCCTGCAAATGCTCTTAGATCAGGTACTTTTTTAGCACCAATCGTGTTTATAATTTTTGCATGGTTTGTAATAAGCTCTCTTCCAGGTGTAGCAACCGCTGTTTGGTGGTGTGTTATTGCTGGTGCAGTTGGAGGAGTTTTAATTGGATTGATAACGGAATACTATACAGATTCTGAGAAGAAGCCTGTAAGAAGTATTGCGGAATCTGGAGAAACAGGTCCTGCCACAGTAATGATTTCTGGTTTAGCCGTTGGGATGGAGTCTGTTGTAATACCAATTTTAATTCTAGCTTCAATAATTTTTGTTTCTACAGGTCTTTCGGGTGTTTATGGCGTAGGTATAGCAGCTGTTGGAATGCTATCTACTGTAGGTATTACTATGGCAATTGATGCATATGGTCCAGTTGCAGATAATGCAGGCGGAATTGCAGAAATGTCTGGAATGGGCAAAGAGGTTAGAGATATTACTGACTCATTAGATGAGCTTGGTAACACAACTGCAGCGATTGGAAAAGGTTTTGCTATTGGAGCTGCCGCTTTAGCTGCTCTTGCAATTATTTCTGCTTTCTCTGCTGTTGTATCTTTAAACAACCCTGAGTTCTCTTTAGCATTAACAAAACCGATCGTTCTTGTTGGAATGTTTATTGGTGGATGTATTCCATTTGCTATCGCATCTATAACTATGAAGGCTGTGGGTGACGCTGCTTTTGAAATGATTAATGAAATTAGAAGACAGTTCAAAGAAATCGATGGCTTGATGGAAGGAACAGCCGACCCAGATTCTGAAAGATGTGTTGAAATAGCAACTCAAGCGTCATTGAAAAAAATGATGGTACCGGGTGTTATTGCAGTTGGCATGCCTGCTGTAGTTGGATTTGTTCTTGGAGCAGAAGCTTTAGGCGGAATGCTTGCTGGCGGATTGCTAGGTTGTGTTTCTTTAGCACTAATGATGGCTAATGCTGGTGGAGCATGGGATAACGCTAAAAAGTATGTTGAAAAGGGAAATCTTGGTGGCAAAGGATCTGATACTCATTCAGCTGTTGTTGTTGGTGATACTGTTGGAGATCCATTCAAGGATACCTCAGGACCAGCAATGAATATTTTGATTAATGTTATGGCTATTGTTAGTTTGGTTATAGCGCCTCTTCTAAGTATATAAAAGTACTTTCAAATTCTTATGATCCAGAGTTAATCCTCTGGATCATATGTTAAATTAAATCGTGAAAAAAAATATCCTAATAATAGGCTATGGAGATATTGGCCATAGATTAAGTGCCCGTATCAACAAACAGTACAATTTATATGCTCTGAGCAGATCTCTGGTCGTGGAAGAGAGCATTACACATTATTCTTGGGACTGGCTTTCTGGAGAAGCTATGCCAGTTCAAGATCTATCTTTTGAAGCTATCATATTTATACCAAAGCCAAGTGAAATGTCTGAAAAAGGCTATCTTGATGGGTTTATAACTGCACTAAAAAATATTCAAAAATCACTTCCACTATTAGAGTTTAAAAAATTCATTTCTATTTCTTCAACCAGGGTGTTTGGATCTAACCAAAAGGGTAAATTAACAGAAAATGACCTTGCAATTCCCAATGACTTTAGAGGCAATATCATAAAAGAATACGAATCAATGCTCATAGATTATTTCAAAGATAATTTAATTATTCTTAGATTTTCAGGACTATATGATACAAGTTCAGACAAATTACCTTTTAATAGACTGCACAGAAACAATGCAGCAAAAATAATAGATTTTTTTATAAGCAAGCCCAAGAGCGGCTCAAATACTAATATTATTCATTGCTCTGAAGATAAAGAAGTAGAAGGGTCTAGTAAGTGCATATCAAATATCAAATTGAAAAAATTGGGCTTTACTTTTGATGATTAATCCTAGAACTATAACCCCAAGAGAAATACAATAACACAATGACTAAAAGCATGACAGGCTTCGGCTCTTCGAGATATCTAGATTCAAAAATCGAAATTTATTGTGAGATTAAGACTGTAAACCACAGGTTTCTTGAAATTTCTACAAAACCAAATGACCTTCCTAGTGAACTAGATGTTCATGTAAGAGATATCACATCAAAAAAAATAAGACGTGGAAGTGTTGATATTAGATTCAAGCTAAAGTTCCCTTCAGAAAATAAGTTTCTAGTTAACAATTCATCATTAGATAATTTAATAAAAACAATAAAAAATATTAAGCATATCAAATCAGAGGATTTAAGCTTTTCTGATGTGAAGGACATGCCTGGAATAATAAATGTTGAGCAAGTCACAAATATTAAATTAAATTTAGTCAAAAAAGTTTTTAAAGAATCTTTAAAAAACCTTCTAGATGATAGAGCGTTAGAAGGAGCTAAAATTGAAAAATTATTTCTTCAAAAAATTAATAAAATAGAGAAGAATGCTTTAAGCCTATCAGGCTCTAATAAAAAGCTAACCAAAAAGAGATATGATAATTTAAATAGCAAGATTTCAAATCTATCATTAACTCTCGACATGAGCCGCCTAGAACAGGAGGTTGCTCTACTCGTATTAAAGCATGACGTTGCAGAAGAGATAGAAAGAATAATCTTTCATACCAATTCTTTAAAACAAGAGTTAGGATCAAAAGTAACGAGTGGAAAAAAAATTGATTTTGTCCTTCAGGAGTTATTTAGGGAAACTAGTACCCTATCTGTAAAACTTGATGAGCCTTTATATAAACAGATAGCATTAGAGATGAAGCTCTCAATTGAAGAGATGCGTGAGCAGGCACAAAACATTGAATAATAAAAAAGGAAAATTAATAGTAATTTCTGCACCATCTGGTGCTGGAAAATCGTCACTTATAAAGGCTATTATTAATAATAACAACAATATTGAGCTCTCCATTTCTGCGACAACAAGAAAACCAAGAGAGGGTGAAAGTAATGCTAAAGATTATTTCTTTATTTCTGATGAAAAATTCAATACTTTAAAATCAAAAGATGACTTTGTTGAGTGTGCATTGGTTCATAACTACCAATACGGAACTCTAAGGTCATATATAAATGAAAGAATTGATAAAGGCATTAATATTATTCTTGATATCGATGTTCAAGGGTTTGAGCAGATACAAGAAGCAAGTATTGATAATACATCCATATTTATTATCCCTCCGAGTATAGAAGAGCTTAAAAATAGACTAAATATAAGAGGACTAGATTCTCAGGATGTTATAGAAACCAGACTTGAAAATGCAAGACATGAATTGAAATATGCAAATAATTTTGATTTTAGAGTCCTTAACGATGAGTTCGATGATGCACTTAAAAGTCTTGTATCTATTATCTTTGATGATAGTTCCAAAGATATTGATACAGAAAAAAGTACAAAGATCTTGCAAGAATTACTGTCTTAATAAGTAAATAACAATTAGAATAGCTGACCCAGGAGAAATTATATGGCTAGAATTACAGTAGAGGATTGTTTACAAATAATACCAAGTAGGTTTGATCTAATAATCATGGCCTCAAAAAGAGCTCGTCAGCTTGCTACCACAAGTAGAGACCCTCTTGTTGAATGGGATAATGATAAGCCAACTCTTGTAGCATTAAGAGAAATCGAAGCTGGTCTTTTAGATAAAGAAACTTTAGATAGAACTTTAGAGGAAGACGTATTGCTTGATGAATTTTCAACACCAGGAAATGAAGAAACACAAACTACTGGCTAAATAATTTGGAGGGCTAATTTGACTGAAGCAGCTCTACCCAATAACGCGTTAATAAATTTTACAGATACAGAGGTTATAAAACTTCCTGTATCTATTTATAAAGAAGCTAAATCTTATTTGTCTTACAAGGACATTAAAAAAATTCAAAAAGCCTATACATTTGCTTTTTATGCTCACCAGGGCCAAAAAAGAAAAGATGGCTCAGACTATATAACTCACCCAGTTGCAGTAACTCAAATTATGCTAGGGCTTAAAGTTGGCCCAGATTCAATATGTGCTGCTCTGATGCATGATGTACTTGAGGATTGTAACGTTCAAAAAAATAATCTATCTAAGTATTTTGGTGAAGATGTTGCCAATATTATTGATGGTGTGAGCAAGCTAGGCAAACTTGATATGCAGAACAAGGCCGAGACTAACGCTAATAACTTACAAAAAATGGCTTTAGCAATGGCTAATGATGTAAGAGTCATACTTGTTAAGCTTTGTGATCGGCTTCATAACATGAGAACGATTGAGCATATGCCAAGATTTAAACAGATTCAAAAATCGAAAGAGACGTTAGAGGTTTATGGCCCTTTAGCATTAAGAATTGGCATGCAAGATCTCAGAGCAGAACTTGAAGACTTGTCTTTCAAATGCATGCATCCGATGAGAGCTCAGATGTTAGAAAATGCCATAGATAGTTCAAGCGGAGGCAGGAAAAAGATCGTAGAAAAAATTAGAAAAGAGCTAAAAAGCCATTTAAAGACAAATAGTATAGAAAATGCCGCGGTAAAGGGCAGAGAAAAAAATATTTATAGTATCTATAATAAAATTAAGAAAAAGCATAAACCATTTTCTGAAATTTTGGATGTTTATGGGTTCCGTATACTAGTCGATAACGTGGATGATTGTTATAGGGCTCTTGGAATAATTCACAATTATTTCGCACCTATTGAAAATAAGTTTAAAGACTATATAGCTATACCTAAAACTAATGGTTATCAGGCTCTTCATACAAGTTTGTTAGCTTTAAATGCCTTTCCAATTGAGGTACAAATACAAACAAGGAGTATGTGGGCAACTGCCAACATGGGTATTGCTGCTCATTGGAGCTATAAGATAAATGATGGCAAAAGAGGTCCAGAGTTGCGAGCGAGTAAATGGCTATCAGGCTTAATAGATCTTCAAAAAAAATCAACAAGCTCAATTGAGTTTGCAGAATCAATCAAAAAAGACTTGGAACCAAATGAGGTCTATTTATTTTCACCAAAGGGTCATGTGTATTCCATTAAAACTGGTGCAACTCCTATTGATTTTGCTTATGAGGTTCATACAGGGCTTGGAAATAGTATTGTAGGATGTAAGGTCAACAGAAGAGAGGCACCTCTTAATGTTGAGCTTGAGAGTGGCCAAACGGTGGAAATAATAACATCTGACTATCCAGTAGATGCAGACCCTGCATGGTTAAACTTTGTTGTAACTAGCAAAGCAAGAAGCGGAATTAGATCTAGGCTAAGAAATCAAAAAAATTCTTCTGCTAGGAAAGCAGGAAAGTTAATGCTTGAATCAGAGTTAAAAAGATCAGGAAAATCACTTGAGGATTATAGGGGGAGCACTTTGAAAAGAGTTCTCAATTCAATAGGAGTCACTACTCTAAATAAACTACTAATCGACCTAGGATCAGGAAAGAGAACTGGAAATATTGTTGCTGAAAGGTTTTATTCAGGGCTGCAGATTAGAAAAGAAAAAGAATTAATAGAAAATAGGACCGTTCCTATTATCGACAATCATATTGAAGGTGTTTCAGTAGTATTTGCTAAATGCTGTCATCCCATCCAAGGCGATCCAGTCATTGCACACTCAGATACAGAAAGAGGTATTGTGGTTCATCATCAAAGATGTAAACAAGTATCCCCATATATCAATAAAGATCCAAGGTACTTCTCTGCTTATTGGGAGGCCTCTAAAAAATCTCATTTATACCTAGTAATGCTTAAAATTACTACTGAAAATAAAATAGGTGTTTTATCAGATATTGTGTCTATATTTGCAAAGGCAGGAATTAATATCGAGCAAGTAAATACCAAGGCAGTCGATCAAAAATTTTCTGAGTTCACATTGGAAGTAAATATTGAAAGCCTTGATGAGCTCAAAAGAATTATGTCCAAGGTAAGATCAAAAAAATTCACAGCTAGCTGTTCAAGAATCATTAATGATAAATAATAGAACGAAACCATTTTTTATTATGTACAATTTACTTTTCAACAACATCAAACAACTTAAAAGAGAACGATATTATGGCTAAAGAAATAATTTTTACTGAAGATGCTCCAAAAGCTATTGGTCCATACTCTCAAGCTGTTAAATCAGGTAGTTTTTTATTTATTTCGGGTCAGGTAGCCTTGTGTCCTGTCTCTGGCGATCTAATGAACTCCTCAATAGAAGAGCAGGCCGAACAAGTAATTAAAAATCTAACCGCAATATGTAAAGCTGCAAATGCTGGTCTGTCCGATATTGTTAAATTAACTATCTACATTACAGATATGAATGATTTTTCTATTGTGAACCAAGCTATGGAGAATCACTTTGAAGCTCCTTATCCAGCAAGGGCAACTATAGAAGTTTCAGCACTTCCTTTAGGAGTAAATGTAGAAATGGATGCAATAGTAAATCTAGATGAATAAAAGTTTACTATCTATCAATGATTTATCTAAACAAGAAATACTTGATCTTATAGAATTTGCCAGAAACTTTAAAAATGATGATGGTTCTTTTAAGAAAGAAACTCTTTTTCCAGACAAAACAGTTGCAAATGTTTTCTGCGAACCGAGCACAAGGACCAAATCGTCATTTGAAATTGCTGCAAAAAATCTAGGATGCAGTGTGGTTGGCTTCGATGCCTCAAGCTCTTCAATAGAGAAAGGGGAATCAATATATGAAACCGTTGATGCGCTGGGCTTAATGGGAGTTGATCTTTGCGTCCTCAGACATCCTGATTCAGTTATTCGTGAATTAGATGAATATATGCCCGAAATGGTTTTTATCAATGGTGGAGAGGGATCGATATCCCATCCCACTCAAGCCTTAATTGATTTGATGACTATTATTGATAGTAAAGGCTCTATAGATGATTTAAATATCGTTATTGTTGGTGATCTTGATCACTCACGCGTTACATCGTCTTTCGTAGAAGGTATCTCTAATTTTTCTTTTAACTCATTAACATTTTGTGGTCATCCAAGCATGAGTTCAAAATATTTAGATCCTGCCCTAGGAAGATATGAACCAGACCTTGATTTAGCTGTTCAAGATGCAGATGTGATTATTACATTAAGAATTCAACATGAAAGATTTGAAGAAGAGCTAAATCTTGATCTTGATGATTACAAGCATGCATATGAATTAACATCAGAAAGAGTGCAGCAGGCAAGAGGTGATGTGATAGTCATGCACCCAGGCCCGGTTAATTATATTGAAATATCTGAAAGCGTTTATCAGTCGGATAATTCGGTAATAAGAAATCAGGTTGCAAACGGTGTTGCTATAAGAATGGCTGTATTAGCTAGATATCTGAGTAGCTAGGGTTTTCTTAACTGTGTTTACTACAGTGATTGTATTTTGATCTATTTCGATATTAACCTGATCA
>Ga0115549_1000390_pt1 | contig 28436 bp, 22 predicted proteins | sample COGITO_mtgs_1004_2_FD_87176 | JGI IMG/M metagenome (GOLD analysis project Ga0115549, IMG submission 87176) | Pelagic marine microbial communities from North Sea - COGITO_mtgs_100430 | ecosystem: Environmental > Aquatic > Marine > Epipelagic | place: Germany:Helgoland, sampling site Kabeltonne...
AACAAAAGAAGGCCTGGAAGTATCATTATCCCAAGAGATGTTTATATTTTTTGTTTGAGCGTATCCAGAGATACTACACATCAATAAAGCGAAAAATAATATACTGTGTTTCATGAGTAATTCTAACGCATCAAATATACAGTTAGTATAAGGTATGGTTAAAGTTTTTTTTGCCAAATTTAAAAGCTTACATACTAAAATACCTACAAAATCGTTTTTCTATGGTTAGGTCCATAAAAAAGTGGAAACTAACTATTAATTAAATCTAAAATAATATTGGAACTTTGTCGTTAATCATTATATTGCAAACCCATACTATTCATAATTTAAACTATGAACTTGACAAAAAAAATAGCCTTTAGGCTCCTTATGCTATCACTTACAACAACGCTATTTGTAGGTTGTAACAAAACAAGAGACTACAAAGATAGTTCTCGTGCTACCGGTTGGTCCCTAAACTCAAGAGAGGGAGGACCGCAAAAAAACAGCAAATACCAAGAGCAAGAAACGGGTCCTGGACTTGTTTTTGTAGAAGGTGGTACTTTTACCATGGGTAGAGTACAAGATGACCCGATGCATGATTGGAACAATACTCCCAACCAGCAGCATGTTCAATCCTTTTATATGGATGAAACTGAGGTAACCAACTACATGTACTTACAATATCTTCAGTGGATAAAGGAAGTATTTCCACCAGAGAATGAAAATTACCGTAAAATATATGAAGGAGCCCTGCCAGATACATTGGTGTGGAGAAACCGCCTTGGGTACAATGAAGTAATGACAAACAACTACCTAAGACATCCTGCCTATGCAGAATATCCTGTTGTAGGGGTAAGTTGGATTCAAGCAGTAGAGTTTAGTAATTGGAGAACAGATAGAGTAAACGAGCTAATTTTAGAGAAAGAGGGTATAACTGCCAGAAATGCGCGTTATGGCCTTGAGAATGGTGAAACTTTCAGCACCTCTACGTACCTGAATGCCCCAACACAAACTTATGGTGGTAACGATTCTTTAACCAGAGGTGGTAATAGATCTAAATCTATCGCCAAAAGAAGTAAAGACAGCACCAATTTGTACATACAAAGAAAAGATGGCTTATTGATGCCTGCTTATAGACTTCCTACAGAAGCAGAATGGGAGTATGCAGCTATTGGTCTGGTAAGTGTACGTTCTTTTAATAATTATAGAGGTAGAAAAAAATATCCTTGGGATGGGCAGTACACTCGCTCTGGTAAAAGAAAAACGCAAGGGGATCAATTAGCAAATTTCAAACAAGGTGATGGTGACTACGGAGGAATTGCTGGATGGAGTGATGATGGTGCAGATATTACCGCAGAAATCAAATCATACCAACCAAATGACTTTGGTCTATACGATATGTCTGGTAATGTTGCAGAATGGGTTGCAGATGTTTACAGACCAATTGTAGATGATGGTTTTAACGACTTTAATTACTATAGAGGAAACGTTTACACAAAAAACGCTATAGATGAAAACGGAAAAGTAAAAATAGTAACTGCAGACTCTATTGTGTATGACACTTTAAGTACTGGTAAAGTAATTGCAAGAAACTTACCTGGAGAAATCCTTCAAGTGCCGGTAGATGAAAATGAAACCTATCTAAGAACACAATTCTCTACTAGTGATAACCGTGATTATAGAGATGGAGACAAAGCATCTACTCGTTTTTATCAATCTTTTGGAGAGCAAGAAGACGAGGTTGTTATAGATCCAAACAAGAGAATGTATAACTCTCCAAACCATAGAGTTGGTACTTTTGATGAAAATGAAGGTGGTGGCATAGATCGTGAATTTGATAAATCTTCTAGCAGAACCTCCATGATAAACAACGAAGTACGTGTTTACAAGGGTGGTTCTTGGAAAGATAGAGATTACTGGTTAGATCCAGCTCAAAGACGTTATTTCCCTCAAGACATGGCTACAGATTACATTGGTTTTAGGTGTGCTATGTCACGCGTGGGATCGAAAACCACAAAGCCAAAAAGAGCCAGACACTAACAGCTTTAAACACTACACAAAACCCTCTTTGGTATTACACTTAAGAGGGTTTTTTTATATATTTACTTTTCATGAAACTAGAAACTATATATTCCTATTTTTTAGAGAGTTCTGGTATTTGTACAGATACAAGAAAGATAGAGAAAGGATGCTTATTTGTGGCATTAAGAGGTGATACTTTTAATGGCAATACCTTTACCCAACAAGCATTAGATAAAGGAGCCTTTAAAGTTATTATAGATGATATCTCTCAACATAAAAACACAGGAGAAACTATTATTTGTAACAACACCCTACTGCTACTCCAAAAACTAGCAACTTACCACAGACAACAGTTAAATATTCCAATTATTGCCTTAACAGGAAGTAATGGAAAAACCACTACTAAAGAAATCATCAATACGGTTTTATCAAAGAAATTTAAAACCACCGCAACACTTGGAAATCTCAACAACCATATAGGTGTTCCGCTCACGCTACTATCAATGACAAAGGACACGGAAATTGGCATTGTAGAGATGGGGGCAAATCATACAAAAGAAATTGAGGCTCTATGTGAAATAGCACAACCTAATTTTGGATATATTACCAATTTCGGTAAAGCACATATTGAGGGTTTTGGCAGTATTCAAGGGGTCATTCAAGGAAAGAGTGAATTATATAAATACATTACCAAAAAAAAGGGAATGCTATTTTTTAATGCCGATGACCCTGTACAAACTAAATTACTAGGCACCTATCGGTCAAAGGTTGGGTACAGTAAAACCAAAGAAGACTTTTATACCCTAAAACAAATTGATGCAAACCCATATGTGGCATTGCAAGTAGCTCAAACAAAAATTACATCAAACCTTATCGGGGCCTATAATTTCACTAATATTTGTGCAGGAGCACTTATTGGCAATTTCTTTGATATCCCTTTAAAAGACATCAAACAAGCAATTGAGCAGTACAAACCCACCAACAATAGGTCCCAGTTAATCACCAAAGAGAGCAGACAAATCATTTTAGATGCCTACAATGCGAATCCTACCAGTATGCTTGCTGCCCTGCAACATTTCAGTACAATAAAGGCGGCCTCAAAAGTGATATTTTTAGGAGACATGTTTGAGCTTGGAGAAACCGCTCAACAAGAACACCAGGAAATTGTTAACCACCTCTCTACTATCAATATTGATCAAATTTATCTTATTGGCACCCTTTTTAATAACACAAAAACACAGGCAAAAAACTGTCATCAATACAAAACTTTTGAAGCCCTAAAAAGTGATTTTAAAAATACCATACCTAAAGACACAACTATCCTTATTAAAGGCTCTAGGGCGATGGCGCTAGAACGTGTAGTCTCTCTCTTATAAAATCAAAAAATACAGGTATAACTTTTGGTTTTAAAAACAGCTGGATAAAGTAAAAAAAATAACACCGTTTTTAATAAAACTCAAACTGCTTTTAAACAGTCAATTAGCTATTTTCACTGAATAATTTTAACTTATTTTGAGCTATTTGTTTGTGGGTTTTAAAATCTAACTTATATTTGCACTCGCTAACAATGTTAGGGCGCATAGCTCAGTTGGTTCAGAGCACTTGGTTTACACCCAAGGGGTCGGGGGTTCGAATCCCTCTGCGCCCACCAAGACAAAGCCTACTCTACAGAGTAGGCTTTTTTTTTATAAATAAGTATATATTTACATCAAATTAACAATATAAAATAATATGAAAACTACACTCTTAACACTACTTTTTGCGCTAACAGTGAGCGTGTCTGCACAAACAATAATGACCCAAACTACCACCACTAATACCCCTGCCAACAATGGTATGAATATTAACATGAATATGGGTGAAGGCACAAGCATAAATATGAATATGGGTAACAACCAACAGCAAACCACAACTACCCAAACAACCATCATAAACAACAACCCTCCTGTTGCAACAGTTGTCTATGTTTCTGGATACAATGGCCGCGTTGGCTGTACACCTCCAGTAAGTGAGCAAAGATTTAGTCAAATGATTAATTCTGTAAAAAACCAATCTTTCAGCGATGATAAACAAAGAGTAACTAAACAGATTGTAAAGAGTAACTGTATGACTGTTGACCAACTTGTGGATTTGTTAAATGAATTTAGTTTTGACGATGGAAAATTAGAAACCGCAAAATTTGCTTACGATTACATTTATGATATAGAAAATTATTATAAAGTATTTGACGTTTTTTCTTTCAGTAGTAGCACAGAAGAACTAGAGCAATACATAAACGATAGAAATTAAACAACAGGTATTACAAACAAATCTCTCAACAGACACAAATGTTGGGAGATTTTTTTATTGGTTAAGATTTTATCTACTATAAAACCTCAGCCACAACAAAAGTACTCCCTCCAACATAGATTAAATCATCGGTTTTAGCAGCCTTTAAAGCAGCCTTTACACCTTTTTTTACAGACTTGTAGGATAAACCTGTAAGGTTAAAGTCTTCCGCTTTTTGTTTTAAAGCGGCAACATTTAAGGCTCGTGTTATATTTGGTGCGCAAAAATAATACTTGGCACTAATTGGCAATAAAGGCAATATAGCTTCTAAATCTTTATCGCTCACAACTCCAAAAACAATATGTAATTCTCCTTGCGCTGTATCTAGCATTTGTTTGATAGTAAAAAGCAAACCTTCTTTGTTATGAGCTGTGTCACACACCAAAGTAGGTTGAGTTTGCAACACCTGCCATCTCCCTAATAGCCCTGTGTTTGAAACTACAGCTCCAATACCCCTTTTAATATGAGTTTGTGTAACCTTATATCCCTTTGTAGTTAAAACCTTCATAGCGGCCAGAGCGGTTCGTTGATTTTGTAATTGATAATTTCCTTTTAAATCACTCTCCAATAAAGAAATCTCTTGCTCTTGAGCAAATATAATTGGAGCACTTTTTTGTGAAGCTACCTTAAGAAAGACCTTACTTGTATCTGGATGCAACTCCCCGATTACAACGGGAGTTTTAGGTTTAATAATTCCTGCTTTTTCTTTTGCGATAGCCGGCAGAGTAGTTCCCAGAAACTGAGTATGATCTAGCCCTATATTGGTAATAATACTAAGTTCTGGGCTTAGTATATTAGTGCTGTCTAGCCTACCACCTAGACCCACTTCAATAATTGCAATATCCACCTTACTTTGGGCAAAGTAATCAAAGGCCAACCCAACGCTCATCTCAAAAAAGGATAACTTGTTTTTTTTAAAAAAGGTGTGATGTTTTTCCACAAAAGAGGACACTTTTCTTTTTGAAATCATAGCCCCATCAATTTTTATACGCTCTCTAAAATCTTTAAGATGTGGAGATGTATACAAGCCTACTTTATAACCTGCTTCTTGTAATACAGAGGCCATCATGTGGCTTGTAGATCCCTTACCATTTGTTCCAGCGACATGAATAGATTTAAATCTATGATGAGGATTGTCAAGATAATTTGCTAATAATAAAGTGTTTTCTAAATCTATCTTATAGGCAGACATGCCCACATTTTGATACATGGGTAGCTGTTTAAAAAGCCAGTGTGTTGCCTGTGAGTAGGTAATAATTTATTTCTTTATGAGTTTTTTTGTTGTGCGAACACCAGCTATATCAAGCCTCAAATAATAAAGTCCTCTAGGAAGTTCAGATACCTCTAAGGTAGCTTTATCTAATGTGGCTGCAAGTGATCTGGACAGCATTTTTCTACCTAGTGCATCATATATGGTTACAGCTATCTCTTGCGCTTGATGAGTAAAAGAAATGACAACAATATCCTCTGCTGGATTAGGAGATACTGTTATTGTAGTTGTAGGATCTTGATTGGGAGAGGCTAAAATGTTTTCTGTAATGTTTATCTTATAGCTTGATCTTCCATATGTTGCAGCATAAAGATATTCACTTCCTTGATGAATGTGCAGATCTGTAACAGGGACCGATGGTAGGTTTACAGCCAACACATTCCATGAGTTTCCTTGGTCTAAAGAAGCAACAACACCAACATCTGTAGCTACAAATAAATTACCATAACTGTCCTTTACTATATCATTGACAGGAATATCTGGAATATTACCCGTTATATCTTGCCAGGTAACTCCGTTGTTTTCACTTTTAAAAACGTGCCCAAGGTTTTCTCCAAAGCGATAACCAGAAAAAGTAGCATACACGGTGTTTACATCATCTGGATCTGCAAGGACACTAGTTACCCATCTATTGGGCAGGGCCGCAGAAATATTAGACCAAATAGCGCCCCCATCATCGGTAGTCAAGAGATTTCCATCATCTGTACCCACGAATATAACATCACTATTTAAGGGGGAAACACTAATACTGATAATAGTACCAAAGGTCAAGTTGCCCTGGTAGGGGCCCTGTGTCAGATCTGGACTTATCGCAGACCAATTTCCAGCAGCATTTGTTGTCTTGTACAAACGGTTTGCACCATAATATAGGGTTTGAGAATCTGCAGGATCAAAGGCTATGGGGGTATCCCAGTTTTTTCTATCACTATTTGAAATACCACTCATGGCACTAAAAAAAGAAGCGCCGTCATTTATAGACTTACCCAAATTACCACGTTGTGATAAGGCATAAATAACGTTGGTATTTTCTGGATCTACAAGAGGCTGAAAACCGTCACCACCAAATATAGCATTCCAATTATCTGTATCTGCAGTGGTGGTCCGTATGGTATTATTATCTTGAGAACCAGCATATATTTTATTCTGGTCTTGGGCATCAACATGAAATCTATACAGTTGTGTAATGGGAAGAGTGTTGTATTTTAAAGAGGTATTTCCTCCATTTTGGGTTTCATACAAACCTCCATCGTTACCCAATAATATATTTTGTGGATTCTTTGGCGAGAATGCCATAGCATGCTGATCTACATGTACATTAGAAAAGGAGTTACTCCAGCTCTGCCCTCCGTCTGTAGATTTTTGCACCCTGAAATCTACATTATATATGATATCTTCATTGGTTGGATCTATATAAATACCTCTAAACCACCAATGAAACCCAACATCTGTAAGTTGAGCTGAATTACGTGTTTCCCATGACTCTCCTCCATCTGCAGAGCGGTAAACACCTTGGATATTACCTATTGCATCAGCATATCTTGCGTATAAAACTAAGGGATTAGATTCAGAAATAGAAATAGAAATACGTCCCTTTTGAGCACCTTGGGTAGGCAGACCACTAGTCATTTGTGACCAGGTTAAGCCGCCATCTATAGATTTATAAAGACCAGACTCTTCTCCGCCATAGGTTCTGTTACTTGGTGTTCGTTCTCTTTGCCAGGCTGCCGCATAAACAATTGCTGCATCGGTAGGATGTATGGCCATATCTATAATACCTGTTTTGTCACTTATAAATAAAACTTGCTCCCAGGAATCGCCGCCATCTGTTGTTTTATAAACACCTCTGTTGGGGTCATTTTTGAACAAAGGACCCATAGCTCCAACAAATATGGTATTGTCATCATTAGGGGCTATAAGTACTTTTCCTATGCTGCCAACCCCTGGTAATCCTCGAGATTCCCATGACAAGCCACCATCTGTTGAGCGGTACACACCATCACCGTCATAGGCTAAAGAGCCTCCTCCAGCATTTACCTCTCCGGTACCCACCCAAATAGTACTTGGATTGTTTTTTGAAAGCTGCATATCTCCAATAGAGAGTATTTCTTGATCATCAAAAATAGGATTGAAGGTACTACCGCCGTCTATGGTTTTGAAAATACCCCCAGAGGCAGTACCCACATAATAAGTGTTGGCATCATTTAAAGGAATCTCTACATCTGTTATTCTACCCCCAGTGTTTAAGGGGCCAACAAATTGCCAAAGTTCTGTAGATGCCTTATTCTGAGAGCTATTTTTCTTTTTCCATTGCACTGCCTGGGCAAAAGCGCTTGTATTTATTTCTCCGCTAGGATAGGCACGACTCATAAACATAAAATCATGTGGAGAACTTGTATCTAAGGCAACAGCATTGGTGTTGGGTTGGTTTGTGCAAGCAAAAAACGATAGTGCAATAGCACCTAAAAGTAACTTTTTCAATAGAATAAATTTTAAGGTTAAAGATACCTAAAAGTCTCTACTTTTCTAAGAGAAAAGAAAACGCAAATATTAAATTATTATAAAAAATACAAAACGGAACTGGAAAATTCACTAAGTTAATACATAGAAAATATATAGGAAAATGTTAAAATTAAGTGCATTTCATCGAATAAATATGCTTTATGACGATTTTTTATATTGTTTTTGTGTATATTTAAGTCCCAAAAACAACCAAATGATAATATATACTGCTAAGACAGTAGCGAACATCTTTAAAAAATAGTGAAACATAAAGTAAGAGATTTGAAACAATATCTCCCCTAAAAAGAAACACGATAAAAAAGATATAGCCAATTAGAATTTTTTGTTTTCATCAAATCTAAAAAAGAGCATTTATTAAAATGCTCTTTTTTTGTATTTTAAAGGTAAAAAACTAATAAGCTTTATAGTGATCAGGTGCCACCGGTGATAAGAATAAAAGTGATAGAACCCGCAGCAAAACCTATTAAGGCCAGCCAAGATATTTTTTTAAGATACCAAATAAAATCGATGCGCTCCATGCCCATAGCGGCTACTCCTGCTGCAGAACCGATGATGAGCATACTTCCGCCTGTACCAGCAGAAAATGCTATAAAATGCCAAAGCAAACTATCTGTCTCTGCTGTATACATACCCATGGAGGCTGCTACAAGTGGAACATTGTCTATAATAGCAGATAAAACGCCCAACAGCATCACTACAATATCCTGTGAGGGAATGGCACTATTTAAAATTTCGGCTACATACCGAAGTGTTCCTACCGGATCTCCATTTTCTGCAACACCATACACCAAACTTTCCAGACCTGCCACAGCCATCAAAATTCCTAAGAAAAATAATATACTTGAAATTTCGATACGAGATAATGCTTTGTGGGCAGAATATAGATGACGTCTTTCTTTACTAAAGTCTTCTTCTGGATGGATGTATTCTGAAACTAGCCAAACAACACCCAGGGCCAACATCATGCCAATATATGGAGGCAAATGAGTGAGCGTTTTAAAAATAGGTACAGATACAATCATACCAAGACCAAGAAAGAGCATCTTCTTGCTACTTAGGAGTCTTTCATTAGGTATTCCTTTATCGGGGGCAACTTGGATTTCACCCCTAAAGGCAGGTAAAAAAGACGCGATAAAAAAGGGAACAATAAAACATATTACAGAAGGTATCACTACATACTCTATAAGCCCCAAAGCAGTTACATTTTTTGCAATCCATAACATGGTAGTGGTCACATCTCCAATGGGAGACCATGCACCCCCTGCATTTGCCGCTATCACAACCATAGCCGCAAACCACAACCGCTCCTCACGCTGTATAATTAATTTACGTAGTAAAGTAACCAGTACAATTGTGGCCGTTAGGTTATCAATGATAGCAGATAAAATAAAAGCTAAAATTCCAATAATCCATAACAACCTTTTTTTACTTTTTGTTTGTACTGCAGCTTTTAAGACTTCAAAACCGCGATGCAAGTCAATAATCTCAACAATGGTCATAGCACCTATTAAGAAAATTAGAATTTCTGCGGTTTTCCCAAGATGATGTAACAGAGTATTTTCAAAACCATGCTCAGCTTGTTCACCTCCAGAGGCAAAACTAAAGGTAGTTTCATAGGTGTCTATTACATCAAACCAACCCGCATAAAAACCTACAGCCAAAACACCCCAAATAAGTGCTGCCATTAGAAGAGCCGGAACTGTTTTATCTAATCGTAGAGGATGCTCTAAGGTAATTGACAAATAACCAATTACAAATAGTACTATGATGATTGATTCCATAAATAAATAAATAAATAACTATATAAACTTTAAACTAATTGTTTTAAGGCAATTTCAAAAGCAGTGTTACTAATGTTCGTTTTGCTATTATTAGCGGTGTATGTATCTTCAATGGCTTTTTTAATAACATTTGATGTATCATTGAAAATTGCCTGGTCGGTCATCAGCACTTTGCCTTCCATAAAGTAGGCAAATACTCTTGCCATTCCGCAATTACTGATAAAATCAGGAATTAGAGAAACACGATGGTCTGTATACTCCATGATACTTCCAAAGAAAATTTCTTTATCTGCAAAAGGAACATTTGCTCCACAAGATATTACCTCAAGCCCGTTTTCAATTAAGCTAGTAATTTGATCCTTAGTAATCAATCTTGAAGCAGCGCAAGGAGCAAAAACATCACACTCTAATGCCCAAATTTGTTCATTCATTTGCTCAAAAGACAGCATATTATCTGCCACTAAAGTATTTCCATCTTTTTTATGATAGAGTTCGGTAATTTGCTCAAAAGAAAAACCATCTGGGTTTATAACTCCACCTACTCTGTCTATAATACCAACAATTTTGGCTCCCATTTGGGCTAAGTAAAAGGCGGCCGCAGCCCCTACATTTCCGAATCCTTGAATTATTGCTTTTTTACCCTTTACATCTCCCCCGTATATATCGTAGTAGTGACGTACTGCTTGTGCAACACCAAAACCAGTAATCATGTCTGCTATGGTGTATTTTTTTGAAACATCTGGAGAAAAATTTGTGTTTTCAATTACCTTAATAACACCCTGACGCAACTGCCCAATTCTATTTATTTTATCTGCTTGTGAGGGGTTAAAATGGCCGTTAAAGACTCCCTCCTGAGGATGCCAAACACCACTTTGCTCTGTAATTGGAATAACCTCATGAATCTCATCTACATTTAAATCTCCACCAGTGCCGTAGTATGATTTTAATAGCGGTGATACCGCTTTGTACCAGCGTTCTAAAACCCCTGTTTTGCGAGGATCTTGTGGGTCAAAATTAATACCAGATTTGGCACCTCCAATGGCAGGACCACTCACTGTAAATTTAACTTCCATGGTTTTGGCCAATGACAACACTTCATTTTCATTTAAACCTATACGCATTCTTGTTCCTCCACCAGCAGCGCCGCCACGGAGTGAATTAATGACAGTCCAGCCTTCTGCCTCTGTTTGTGAATCTCTCCAGTGAAAAACAATTTCAGGATGCTTTTCTTCGTATTTTTTTAGTAATTCTTTCATAATAGTTTATGCTTTTAACTTGTTTTTTATTTTTAAGATACATCTCTTGATTTACAAGAGCAATCTACAAGGACTGTGAAAAAAATAAAGCATAGCTAAAGCTGTGTCATGAAGAAATATTTATAGATTAGATAAAATAGTTATGTACTATTTAAAAGCGACAAATGTATTGACAATGTATTTGAATTTATTTGCTCAATACTAACACATTCTGATACTTATACAAAGATAAAAAAATGAGGTGTGCCATAAGTTCATTTTCTTTAAAATTTACATCTCTTTGGTACTGAAATTTAAAAATTACCTACAGGAAATCCCTAGAGGTGTGTGTTTTTAGACATTTTTATTTTCTTGCTCAATTTGTTCCCACATCTTATCGCTATTGAGCCTAAAGGTACCTACATAATCCCAATTACACTCATTGGGGGCAATTAAAGAGAGCCAAACATCATTGTTGTCTTTTCTGTACAAAAAATATACTTGGCCCAGAATAGGTTCAAAGCTAAAACTGGCGCTGTATATAAGGTTGTTGTATTCAAATTGCTCCATCATTAAATCATAAGAGGCCTTTAGGTCATCAAACTGAGATTTGAATTGATGGTTTACTTTGTGGATATTAGCATTTTTCCAAGAAGTGATATCTTCTGGAATAATAGCAGGGGCACCCAAGTTTGTTGCATAGGGCGTTATAGCAGCACTATACTTTTGTGTTGTTTGATCAAAGACCACTTGGTCTGGTTTTTTTTCTTTGGATGCGGGCATGCGCTATAGGTAGATTTTTTTCAAAGATACTTTGAAGAAGGAGAACTGAATTAAGATTTTGAAAACTTTAAGAAATAACAGAAGATTACCTATTTCTTAAAATTCAAGGTACAAAAACAACCCCACTGCTGTGATCTTTACTTGCCCCAGTTACACTGGCCAAACAATTTACCTCATCTCTTAATTTTAAAACTCCTAAAAGACCAAAAATTAGAGCCTCCTTAAATTCTGTGAGTGTTTCATTGGGCACTACCAAAGAAACATCAATAAGTGCTTTTATTTGCTCTAAAAAAAAACGATTGTATGCACCCCCACCTGTAACTAGCACCCTACTCCCAACATCTAATTCCTGTGCTATTTGGCTTGCAAAATGCGCAACACAGGTTCTTAATATATCTTCTTCTTTTGCTTTAGAGGCTTCTAATATGGGCATTATTTCTCTATGCACCCATTCTATACCCAAGGATTTTGGAAAAGCCTGTTTATAAAAAGGTAAGACCTGTAATTTTTCAAGTATGGTAGGTAAAATTTGACCAGATCTCGCAAGTTCACCTCCAGAGTCATAGGGCATTGCTAATTTTTGAGCATAGTGATTCATCACCACATTAACAGGACAAATATCATAGGCAATACAGACCCCATCATTTACTTTAGAGATATTAGCAAATCCTCCAAGGTTCAGGCAATAGTCGTATTGTGAAAAAAGAAGTCTGTCACCAATTGGAACAAGGGGAGCTCCTTGACCCCCAAAAAGCAAATCCTGAACTCTAAAATCACAAACAACTGTTTGTTGTATTTGTTTTGATATCTGTTCTAAATTTCCAATTTGTAATGTGACTCCCTGATTTGGCTGATGTAGAACGGTATGACCGTGACTACATACAGCGTCCAAATCTTTGATGTTGTTATCTGTAATAAATGTTTTAATAATAGCTCCCAAATACTCGGTATACTCCAAATCAAGTTGAGTTAACTCCTTAGAGGAGAAATCTACTGCACTTTGTAATTTACTCTTCCAATGGTTTGAGTATGCAATGGTTTTTGCAAGGGGCATCTTAAAGGTTATACTTTCTTGCATATCAAAATAACAAAGTGCCAAATCTACCCCATCAAGTGAGGTCCCACTCATCACACCCAACACTTTATAACTTTGTTTTTTCATACCTTAAATATCACAAAAAAAAAAGACAATAGATAACCAAGGTGACAACAATTTATTTATGGCCATAAAGGTGATCCTAATTATAGCAATAAAACAAAAATAACATAGTTTTATACTAGCAATTCAAAAACACAATAATTACATATTTGGCAATAATTACTCTTTTGAGAATTATGTTTTTAGCACTATCTTTACAAACACATCATTCTATTGAATTTTAAACAAAATATATGGATTTTAATCTATCAGAAGAACACTTAATGATACGCGAGGCAGCTCGTGATTTTGCAAAACAAGAATTACTTCCAGGTGTTGTTGAACGTGACAACAAGCAAGAATTCCCAAAAGAGCAGGTAAGAAAGATGGGGGAACTTGGCTTTATGGGCATGATGGTAGATCCAAAATACGGCGGTGGCGGTATGGATACTCTTAGCTATGCAATAGTAGTAGAAGAATTAAGTAAGGTAGATGCCTCCTGTTCTGTGATAGTTTCTGTAAATAACTCATTGGTGTGCTATGGTATAGAACAATACGGAACCGAGCAACAAAAGGAAAAATATTTAACAAAACTAGCTACTGGAGAGGCATTAGGAGCTTTTTGTTTAAGTGAGCCAGAGGCGGGTAGTGACGCAACATCACAAAAAACAACAGCCATAGACAAAGGTGATCATTATGTTTTAAACGGCACGAAAAATTGGATTACAAATGGTGGTAGTGCAGATTACTATTTAGTAATTGCCCAAACAGACAAAGAAAAAGGACACCGTGGCATCAACGCTTTTATTGTTGAAAAATCATGGGATGGTTTTGAAATAGGCCCAAAAGAAGATAAACTTGGTATCAGGGGTAGTGACACTCACACATTAAACTTTAATGATGTAAAGGTGCCAAAAGAAAATAGAATTGGTAAAGACGGCTTTGGCTTTAAGTTTGCCATGAAAACACTCTCTGGAGGGCGCATTGGTATTGCCGCACAGGCTCTTGGTATTGCAGCAGGAGCATTTGAAATGGCTCGTGATTACTCTAAAATTAGAAAATCATTTGGTACAGAAATTTGCAACCACCAAGCCATTGCATTTAAACTTGCAGACATGCACCTTGAAATTGAAGCAGCACGCTATTTGGTGTATAAATCTGCCTGGGACAAAGACAATTCAAAAAACTACGACATGTCAAGCGCTATGGCAAAACTAAAAGCAAGTAAGGTTGCCATGGAGGTTACAGTAGAGGCTGTTCAAATTCATGGTGGTAATGGTTTTGTTAAAGAATATCATGTAGAGAGAATGATGCGTGACGCCAAAATCACTCAGATATATGAAGGTACCAGTGAAATTCAAAAAATTGTTATATCAAGAAGTTTATTAAAAGACTAGCTTATTGATTCTAAACAACAAAAAACCCTAACCAGTAAGTTAGGGTTTTTTTATTGTATAGCTTAATGCAATTGCGTTATTTCTTTCTTATAAAAACAGTTACTGGTACACCATGAAAATCAAACTCTTTACGTAGTTGGTTTTCTAAAAAGCGTTTGTATGGTTCTTTTACATACTGAGGTAAGTTAGCAAAAAAAGCAAAGCTTGGCCAAGGTGTTGGCAACTGTGTCACATACTTTATTTTAATGTATTTCCCTTTGTATTGTGGCGGAGATGTATGTTGTATGATAGGCAACATGGTATCATTAAGAGTACTTGTTTTGATTTTTTTTGTGCGGTTTTCATACACCTCAACAGCTGTTTCAATGGCCTTGTAAATGCGCTGCTTGTTGAGCACAGACATAAAGACAATGGGCACATCAGTGTAGGGCTCACATTGTTTTTTTATATACTTCTCAAAATCCTTAGCGCTTTGATTGTCTTTCTCAATTAAATCCCACTTATTGGCCAAAATAACAACTCCTTTGTTGTTTCTATGGGCAAGCCAAAATATGTTTTGTACCTGTCCATCAAAACCACGAGAGGCATCAAACACTAAGATAATAACATCACAATGCTCTATGGCTCTAACGCTTCTCATTACAGAGTAAAACTCTAGATCTTCTTTTACTTTACTCTTTTTACGGATACCAGCGGTATCCACCAAATTAAACTCAAAACCAAAACGCTTGTACCTGGTATCAATACTATCACGTGTTGTACCGGCAATGTCTGTTACGATGTATCTGTCTTCTCCAATTAATGCATTGATAAAAGAAGATTTTCCAGCATTTGGACGTCCTACTACCGCAAATCTTGGAAGGGTTTCTTCGGTTTCTTCAAGGGCCTGTGGAAGTGCCTTAACTAAATCATCAAGTAAATCTCCAGTGCCACCTCCATTGATACTTGAAATGGTATAAAAACGCTCAAAACCAAGAGAATAAAACTCTACGGCATCTTGGGCTCTTTTTGAATTATCTACTTTGTTTATGGCAAGAAAAACAGGTTTTTTACTTTTTCTTAGAAGTTGCGCTACATCTTCATCCATGCCTGTTACACCACTCTCTACCTCCACCATAAAAATAATAGCATCTGCCTCATCAATGGCCAGCTCCACTTGCTTATCAATCTCGGCCTCAAAAACATCATCACTACCAACAACATATCCACCCGTGTCGATGAGGGAAAACTCTTTACCATTCCAGTCACTCTTTCCGTAATGGCGATCTCTAGTAACACCACTCACTGCATCTACAATAGCCTCACGACGTTGTATTAACCTATTAAAAAATGTAGACTTCCCTACGTTTGGACGACCTACAATAGCAACAATACTCATAGTTTCTGAAATTTTCTGGTCTGCAAAAATACTCTTTTAGATTTGATATTAGGCAGGAAGTACAGAGTCTTTATTTTCTCGGTATTTTGTGGTTTGAGAATTCCTAGCCGTTATAACCAAACCTGCGTAACTGCCTGTCATTATTACGCCAGTTTTTATTTACTTTCACATAAGTTTCTAGATGTATTTGTTTTCCAAAAAACTTTTCTAAATCTTTTCTAGACTCAACACCAATACGCTTTATAGCCTCACCTTTATGGCCAATGATAATTCCTTTTTGAGAATCACGCTCTACCATTATTACAGCCCGTATTCTGATAATATCTTGGTCTTCAAAAAACTCTTCAGTCTCTATCTCGACGCTGTATGGAATTTCTTTTTTGTAGTGCATCAGTATTTTTTCTCTGATGGTCTCGTTTACAAAAAACCGCTCTGGCTTGTCTGTTAATTGGTCTTTGGGGTAAAATGCTGGTGATTGGGGCAGTAAGTCTATAATGCGTTTAAAAACTTCTGAAACTCCAAAGTTTTCTAAGGCAGATATTGCAAATATTTCTGCGTTGGGCACTTTTTCTTGCCAAAGGTTCATAGCCTCTTTAAGCAAAGTCTCATCCCCTTTATCTATCTTATTTATAAGTAGTAAAACAGGGATTTTACTATTTGTGATTTTACTAAAGAAAGCTTCATCTTTTAATTCTTTTTCACCCAGTTCTACGATGTACAATAAGACATCTGCATCATCAAAAGCAGATTTTACAAAGTCCATCATACTCTCTTGGAGTTGGTATGCGGGCTTTATAATACCCGGTGTATCACTGAGCAACATCTGGAAATCATCTCCATTTACAATTCCTAAAATTCTGTGGCGCGTGGTTTGTGCCTTAGAGGTAATAATAGAGAGGCGTTCTCCAACAAAAGCATTCATAAGGGTACTCTTACCCACATTGGGATTACCAATGATATTTACAAAACCTGCTTTATGTGGTGTATTTTCCATGTAGCAAAGATAGCTACAAAAAACTCAGACCTCCCTCTTGGGTGTAGATAAATATTTCAACCAAGGGGTCCAAAATATACTGCCCTATGATTATTGCTTTTGTTCCCAATTCCAGGCAGACAATAAGGCCTGCTCTAGTGTGTGCTCGGCCTTCCAACCTAGCACATTATTTGCCTTGGTGGTATCTGCAAAAGCCTGTGTGACATCTCCCTCTCGCTTGTCTACAATTTTATAGTTTAATTTTTTTCCTGTGACAGTTTCAAAAGCGGTAATAACCTCCAAGACAGAAGATCCTTTTCCTGTCCCAACATTATAAAAATCAAAGTTAGTTGCTTGTTCGTTTTTTAGTAATTTTTTTAGGGCAGTAACATGTGCTTGTGCTAAATCTACCACATGAATATAATCTCTAATGGCAGTACCATCTGGAGTTGGATAATTATCACCAAAAACAGATAACTGCTCCCGTTGACCTGTTGCTGTTTGTGTTATGTAAGGCACCAAATTTTGAGGCACCCCGATAGGCAACTCTCCAATAAGGGCACTTTGATGCGCTCCAATGGGATTGAAGTAACGCAGTGCTGTAGCGTTAATATTTGGGCTCACTCTGCAGGTATCTTGTATAATTTCCTCTCCAATTTGTTTGGTGTTTCCGTAGGGAGATTCTGCTTTTTTTATAGCGGCCATCTCGGTAATTGGCATTTGATCTGCTTGCCCATACACAGTACAAGAGGAACTGAAAATAAAAGAAGCCTGCTCTTTTTTCTGTAACTCTTGTAATAGATATACAAGGGTGCCAATATTGTTTTCATAATACAATAAGGGATTCTCTACACTCTCTCCAACAGCCTTAGATGCAGCAAAATGGATTACTCCCCCAATATCATCATACGTATTGAAAAAATTAGATACTGCAGATTTTTCTCTTAAATCTAACTGTTCAAATGCTGGGGTAATACCGGTAATAGCAACAATACCATCCAACACTTTAATGTCTGAGTTTGATAAATTGTCTATAATAACAACATCAAAACCTTCTTCCTGTAATCTCACAACTACATGAGAGCCAATAAAACCTAAACCGCCTGTAACTAGAATTTTCATTTATGAAATGTGTGTTTTAATTTAATACAAATATATTGATATTTATACATCAAAAGTTAAATCACGGCTAGTGAATTTGAAATAAAACGATACCCTAAGAAAGTTTAAATCTTGTAAAAAAGAGATAGGATAGGTATTTTAAATTAGGTATTTTTACCCTTACATATCACATTAATAAAGCTTTATTTTTGATAAAATTAAAATAGAATATAATCACCATCACTCCCTGAATAAAATATATGATCACAATAATAGCGGCGGCTGGCCAAAAAAATGAACTTGGTAAAGACAATGATTTAATTTGGCATTTACCCGACGATTTTAAACGCTTTAAGGCCCTAACAACAGGACACTACATTATCATGGGGCGTAAAACTTTTGAATCTTTTCCTAAGCCCTTGCCCAACAGAACACATATAATTATCACAAGAGATACTACCTACTGTCCAAAAGTTTCGCCAGATCAAGAACAAAACATTATTGTAGTTCATTCTTTAGACCAAGCTTTGTTAAAAACTACTGGGCAAAAAACGGTGTTTATTATTGGTGGTGGAGAGATTTATAATTTATCTATGGAGGTTGCAGACAGGATAGAACTCACTAGAGTTCATGATAGATTTGAAGCAGATACTTTTTTTCCAGAAATTGACACAAGCCGTTGGCAAAAAACCTCAGAAATACATCATGATATAGATGAAAGACATCTACATAAGTTTACCTACCAGACTTGGGATCGCATCTAAAAACTCGTGTCAAATTATCATAAATAATAATCTTATTTTTAAAGCAAATAAAAAAAACAGACTATGAAAGCATATATATTTCCAGGACAGGGTGCTCAATATTCAGGAATGGGTCTTGAATTGTACCAAAACTCTGCAAGTGCAAAAGCGCTTTTTGAAAAAGCAAACCAAACCCTTGGTTTTGAAATCACTAAAGTTATGTTTGAGGGAACCTCAGAGCAGCTCAAACAAACAAAAGTAACCCAACCAGCGATTTTCTTACACTCTACTATCACTGCAGAGGTTATGGGAGCTGATTTTGCTCCAGATATGGTAGCTGGCCATTCTTTGGGTGAAATATCTGCACTTGTTGCAAACAAAACATTAGCCTTTACTGATGGATTATTATTGGTATACAAAAGAGCACTGGCAATGCAAAAAGCATGTGAAGCAGCACCTTCAACAATGGCGGCTGTTCTTGGTCTGGAAAATACTGTTGTAGAAGATATTTGTGGTATGCAATCTGGAATTGTTGTTGCTGCTAACTACAACTGCCCAGGACAATTGGTTATTAGTGGAGAGATAGAGGCGGTTAATAATGCTTGTGAAGCTTTAAAACAAGCAGGAGCAAGACGCGCCTTATTACTACCTGTTGGTGGTGCATTTCATAGCCCACTTATGGAGCCTGCAAGAGAAGAATTAGCCGCTGCCATAGAAGCTACCCATTTTGCAAACCCAAGCTGCCCCATTTACCAAAACGTACCTACAACAGGGGTTACAGATGCCTCAGAGATTCAAAAAAACTTGATTGCACAATTAACAGCTCCTGTTAAATGGACACAAAGTATGTAGAATATGATCGCAGATGGGGCCACTCATTTTACAGAAATAGGACCAGGTAATGTTTTACAAGGTTTGATGCGCAAAATAGATAGAGGTGTAGAGACATCAAAAGGAGAAATTTAATCTTTACAATTATATATAAAAAGAGACTGCTTGTGGGCAGTCTCTTTTTTGTTTGCTTGTACAAAACTACTGAGAAATAAAATCAATTACGGTTTTGGTGATAAAAGCAATTTGCTCATCGTCTAGTTCTGTGTGCATGGGCAAGGATATTACCTCTTTTACCAGAGTGTTTGTTACAGTAAAGTCTGTCTCTTTATATCTGGTGTCTGCGTATGCTTTTTGGAGATGCAACGGAATTGGATAGTATACCCCACAAGGGATATCATTGGCATTTAAATGAGCTACTAATGCATCTCTGTCTATATTTTTAACCTGTAATGTGTATTGGTGAAATACATGACAATCACAGGTGTCGCAAATAGAGGAAGAAGTATCACAAAATCCTGTTGGCGTTATTATATTTTGAATTCCCGCAAAGGCCTTTGTGTATTTTCTAGCTGTATTTCTTCTCGTTGTATTGTAAAGGTCAAGCTTTGGTAATTTTGCTCTAAGGACCGCGGCTTGTATAGAGTCTAGTCTTGAATTAACACCAACAACATCATGATGATATCTTTTGTACATACCATGGTTAACAATCCCTCTAATTACATGTGCTAAATCATCATCATTGGTGAAAATTGCTCCACCATCTCCGTAGCAACCCAGGTTCTTTGAAGGGAAAAAAGAAGTAGAACCAACATGACCAATGCCACCGGTCATTTTTTTCTGACCTGTTTTTGAGGTATAGGTAGCTCCAATACCTTGTGCATTATCCTCGATTACATAAAGGTTGTGTTTTGTTGCTAGGGCCATAACCTGATCCATATTAGCAGCCAAACCAAATAGATGTACTGGAATTATTGCTTTGGTTTTAGGAGTGATTGCTTTTTCAATAGCAGCGATATCAATATTAAAATTAATAGGATCTACATCCACCAAAACAGGAGTAAGCTTCAATAAAGCAATAACCTCAACAGTGGCTGCAAATGTAAAATCTGCAGTAATAATTTCATCGCCGGGCTGCAAATTTAAGCCCATCATAGCTACTTGCAGCGCATCTGTACCATTGCCGCAAGGTATTACGTGTTTTACTCCAAGATAGGTTTCTAGTTCTTTTTGAAATGCATGTACCTGTGGCCCGTTAATAAATGCTGTAGTATTTATAACCTCCTCTATAGATGTGTTTACCCTTTCTTTTATAGCGGCATATTGACCTTTTAGATCTACCATTTGTATTTTTTTCATATACAATGTTTCTTATTTTGGAGTTAATTAATTTCTTGCCAGAAACCGCAAACTAGAATAGCTTGATGCACTAGATATTGATACTGTAAAAGTACAAAATTACATGGTATTAAAGCCAATACAACACTCCTACTTGAGTAAATGAAGTAAAGATTTGTAATATCCATAACCCAGGTATATTGTAAAACTTCAATTTTGTACTTTTACACACATGAGTTTATTTTACAACATACTGCTTTATATCTCAATAGGTATCTTATCTATTGTGCAGCATTTGAGTAAAAAAATTAAACTATTTATGGCAGGCAGAAAACAAACCTTCCAGATAATAGCGCGGGGTATTTCCCCACAAGACAAAACGATTTGGTTTCATTGCGCTTCCTTGGGTGAATTTGAACAAGGAGTTCCTGTCATCGAATCACTAAAAACATCACACCCAAATCACAAAATTGTTGTGAGTTTTTTTTCTCCCTCGGGCTATGAAAACAAAAAAAACACATCGCTGGCAGATGTAGTAGTGTACTTACCTATGGACACCAAAAGAAACGCAAAAAAGTTCATACAAATGATACGTCCTTCCCTAGTATTTTTTGTGAAATATGAATTTTGGCCTAATTTCTTAACAGAGTTAAAGCAGCAAAATATAAAGACACTTTTAATTTCTGGTGTTTTCAGGAAAGAGCAACTATTTTTTAAGCCCTACGCAGGCTTTATGCGCAAAGCACTGGCTAGCTTTGATCACTTTTTTTTACAAGACAACACTTCAAAAGAATTACTAGAATCCATAGGTTTCACCAATACAATAGTTAGTGGAGATACTAGATTTGACAGAGTATCCCGTCAAATTGAGATGGATAACACCTTAGATTTTATAGCACGGTTTAAAAAAAATGATCTGTGCATTGTTTGCGGGAGTACTTGGGAAGAAGACCAAGACGTGCTCCTTGAGTACATAAACCAAGCACCAAAAAACGTGAAGTTTATCATTGCCCCTCACGCCATAGATGCAGGTAAAGTTTCGGTATTGAAAAACAAAATTAATACGCAAACCGTTTTGTACTCTCAAACCATCGCAAAGGGAAACACTAAAAACATTGATAGGGCGCAGGTATTTATTGTTGATACTATTGGTTTACTAGCCAAAATATACCACTATGCTGATATTGTGTATGTTGGAGGCGGTGCTGGAACAAAAGGACTACACAACATATTAGAGCCTGCAACTTTTGGAGTTCCTATTGTAATTGGCAAAAATTACAACAATTTCCCAGAAGCTGTAAAACTAAGATCACTAGCTGGATTGTTTTCTGTTGAAAATAGTACCCAGTGCAAAACCATACTCAGCAAATTAGTAGAAGATTCAAATTTTAGAAATAAAACAGGAATGATATGCGGACATTTTGTTGACAGTAATACGGGGGCAACTAACACCATAGCAAAGTATCTAGAAATTCATAAACTAGGGTAGTCGCTATACGGTTACAGCATTGTTTAAATACCTTCTAAAAGGCAGTAACTCCATATAAAGTGCAATCACTCTTTGATTAAAATCTGGCGCCAAAACCTCTTGTTTTGTAAATGTCTTTCCTGCGGCAAATGACTTTCTTTTTAAAAGTTTAATGTACTGATGATTTTTGTGGTAGCCCTTTGGAGCATTTTTTAAACACTCCCCTGGCACTAAATCTCCAAAAGTTTTTTTAAAAGACTCTTTGTTTAAAATGGCTGTTAGCTCCTGGCCGTTATAATCAATAGCCTCTCTTATACTTTTTAACACTTTTGAACTAGGGTGCCAATATCCTCCACCAATAAAATTCTCTTCGATACCAATTTGTATATAAAAATCTCCTTGTTTAGTGATTTGATCTAAACCAGCACCAAAATGATTTTTATACACCGGCTTCAGGGGCTGAAACATCAAATTGTTGTTAATACGGTTAATGGCTTTTTTACCGGGTGTATCAAAATAGTCTGTATCAATTGCTGCTAACTCTTGATTCATGGTATCTAGCCAAGCTATATAAAAATCTCGAACCCTATGGTATTGCTTTCGATTGGTGTCCATCCAATCTTTGGAGTTGTTTTGCCCAAGGGCAGCAAGAAACTCGTACATGTGCTCAAAACTCATGGCAAGAAATCTTAGGCATTTAAACTGTTAATTTGCCCCTTCAAATCTTCCATAGATTGTTGTAACTCCCGGAGCAAAGAACTCTCATTTGGCTCATCAATACCAAAGGTAAGTTTGCTGTTGACAAGCCAAAGCTCTTGTATATTTTTAACTGCGACCTCTATAGGGATGTATTCTGGATTTAATGATATTAACCGAACCCGATCTGGAGCACTTGGTACTTTTTGCAGCTTTTTCACTAAAACAGAGTCATGAAGTACAACAATATAAATTTTACTGTCACTTGCCTCTGTAATGCTAGGAACCGCTTTACCAAGAACCCATTCATTAGGTCTAATGTTTGGCAACATGCTATCTCCCTCTACTTGAAAACCTCTATAGGTTGCATTTCTGTATTGGGGAAGGGGTATATTAAATGCTGGTAATGTTTCATACCATTCTACATCTTGAACATTATGAGGATATCCTGCCGCTGCTTTTTGATTCACTAGAGCGATGGTGTCATTTTGATCTACATCAAGAGTAACTACCTTAGGACTTACATCGCCTCCATTGATATTGACAATCTTGTTGTAACTTTCTCCAAACAACCACAAAGGATTAATATTAAATTGACGTAAAAGTTCCATAACTACCTTTCCAGATAATTTTGTTTTACCCCTTTCTATATCTGCTGTGGTGGCACCAATACCAAGTATTTCGGCAAAATATTGCTGTGTATGATTGAGTTCTTCACGTACTTTTTTAAACCGTCTGGCTTCTATAGATAATTTTGTGTCCATATTCAAATATACATTTTTTTTTGGAATATATCCAATATTTTATTAGGAAATCTTCCAAAAAAAGGAATATGTCCATGTCAAAGATTATTGAATATAACTATTTTAAGAAAGTCTTGGATTATTTTACAACTAGTTATCTCTCAAACAAAAATTACCACTAATAAAAATAAAATCTTTTTATTAAAAAACCGTCAATACCAAATGGTGTTGACGGTTTAAAATTAATGAGAAATGCAATATTTATTCAATTAATAGACGTTTTATAATATTTCTGTATTTACTCTCAATAACAATTATATAAGTTGCACTCTGCAAAATAGAGGTGTCTATAGTTATTGACTCAATTCCCTCCATATTATTTTTAATCATTAATCTACCATTCAAGTCATAAACAGAAATCGTTTCCAACTCCAATAAGCCAGTATTACTAATTGTTACTTTATCTGACGCCGGGTTTGGATAAATGTTAATATCAACAAAATCATTTTCTGTGATATCAAGAACGTCTTCACAAGCTATATTTAAAGTATAATCTCCACTACTTGAGCCAAATCCTGTTACATAGATATAATATGTTTGTGCTCCATCACCTGTAAATAAAACTTTTGATTGTGCTGTGCCCCCAAAATCATCATTTCCTCCAATACACACTAGTTGATTACATTCTCCAGAGAACACACCAAGTTTGGTATCAAAACCACTACCAAAGGTGTCTACTGATACATTATAATCTCCATCTGTTGGTAAAGGTAAAGTGTACCAAACTCCTGGAGCAGTGTCTAAATCTGTTTCACATGCACTTGGTGCATTTGTATTTGTAGCAAAAGATGTGTCTCCCTGTGACTGCGAGCCACAATCTATCACAGAGGCATTTTCACAAAGATCGTTTTCTGGTGGTAATGGAGGTATTAATACACATGAAATATTTATATCATATTCTCCACTACTTGTGTTAAATCCTGTCACATAGATATAATATGTTTGAGCAGCAGCACCTGTAAATAAAACTTTTGATTGTGCTGTGCCGCCAGAATCATCATTTCCTCCAATACAAATTAGATCATTACAATTTCCAGAGAACACCCCAAGTTTGGTGTCAAAAACACTACCAAAAGTATCTACTGATACATTGTAATCTCCATCTGTTGGGATAGTTAAAGTATGCCATACCCCTGGAGCAGTGTCTAAGGATGTACCACATGCATCTGGTGCATTTGTATTTGTAGCAAAAGATGTGTCATAACCTTGTACACTCATTCCACAAGATAATTCAGATGCATTTTCACAAAGATTATTTGGTGGTGGAGGCATGACACTTAATTCAATAACACCGATGCCATAACAAGCAGTAATGTTATCACTCACGCGAGCAAATATTATTTGAGGATTTGATATGTTAGTGTACAGTCCCGGGAGGTTTTGAACTCCATTTTGGGCATCATTTATGGTTAAATGAAAGGAAACCGTTAAGTCTGGGTTGCCTAATGTAATTTCTGGAATATAACTATTTAAATTAAACTGCGTGAGACCATCAACAATCTCATCATCAGCAATAGTAATTAGTGTTGTTGGAGAAAAATCAGGAATGGGTTCTACAATTAAATCAAACACTCCAACACTATAGCAAACAGGATTACTTGTTGTATCATCTGTTGCACGAACCCAAATAGTAGTTGATTGAGTTTCAAAAGGTGATGCAATAGGGCTTTGACCAGTTTCTGCATCTGCAAGGCTCAAATGATAGGTTAGTGAAACGTTTACTAAAGTATTTAATATCTCAGCATCCATAACTGTTAAATCAAAAATCCCACTAGGAACAGTTGAGCTTCCTGTTTCACAAACAACTAAATCATTAATAGGATTTGTGATATCTGGTGTGCTCTGGCAAGGTGTAGTTGGTTCTCCTTCAGTTAATGTCCAGGCTAATGAGGTGAAATCTTGACCAATAAGACTCGATATATTAGTCCAATTTGTTGCTCCTCCAAATATATCACCTGGATCAATTAGAACGGGCTGGTTTGCCGGTGTAATTGAAGATCCATTCCAATTCCAACGTCCTGCACCATTAGAGCCACCTTGAACAAAAGGAGCAAATGCTACCCAGTAAGAACCAGCGGGTAATACTATTGAATTACCACCATTTGCAGCAGTAACATTAATTTGAAAAATAGTACTACCTGCCTCATCCGTAAGAAGTTCAAGCCCAGCATTTTGTTGGATATTTGTTAGATTTACAAATGCATTTCCAGCAGTGGGGTTTCCATCTGGATTTGCACCAGCATTTTGATAAATATAAAGCTCTGCACCTAACAATGAACTTGCAATTGGCGCATTTGATGCATTTCCATTAAAAGTAAAATCACCTAATACTATTGGTTCATTAAGTGTAAAAAAATCTGCACAATATACACCTAAATCTTCATTTCCATGAGTTGATATTAAAGCAGTTCCACCATTACTTGGTCTAACGATTATATCGCTTCCAGGTGGAGGTTCAGATATCAAACAACCGATATCGTAAATCAAAGGAACAAAAATACCATCTGCACAACTTACAGTTCCATCAGAATTAACTCTAAGTGTAAGTGTATCACCACTAGACTCAAAAACAAAACCTGTCATATCACCGTTGTTCCCATAAGGATTTCCTGCATTAAGGTTGGTAACCCCATCTGAATCTAGAATGATAACTTCATCAAAATTTAACTCTACAATACCTCCAGTAAATGTTAATCTTAGCGGAAGTCCTGTATCACTAGTATATACTTTGTCTGTAGTATCATTATTAGTATAACAATATGTGTCGTTAAAAACGTCATCAGCACAAGTAATAAAGGTAGTTTCGCCAGTTACACCAGTTACACTCATAATGTAGTGGTTAGTAAAACCAAAACCTTCAACAGTACCAGCCCCACAAGTCTCAGAATCTAACCAAGATGGAGCAGTTTGTCCTTGATCATTTGAACCAACTCTGTATACAATACCATCAGCAACTTCTGCTAATTCCATAACTACGATACTTCCAGCAGGAACTGTCACGGGAGCAGTCAATGTGTGCTCAGAAATTTCTAAATCAGCAGTTGCTTCAGATCCAGTGTAGATATTAGTTAAAATTGCTACAGTTGGATCAATATTATTAGCTGTGTAAAGATTAATAGTGATATCTCCAGTTTCAGAAACTTCAGTTCCGAAAGAGACAGAAGTAATTGTCCAGTCTGCAGTAATTCCAAACTCATTCGCTAAATCAAAAACACGAAGGTAGTTAGTTGGCTCAGTTGGGCAAGCAACAGTACCTCCGATGATTTCATCAGAATCATTATGCTTAATTGTTTGAGAATTGATAGTAGCAGAGGCTAAAAATAATGCAATAAAAAAGGTAATTTGTTTCATGTGTATGGTTTTATATAAACAATATAAAATTTTTTGTTTCCAAAAAATTAAAAAGTATGCGACATTATAATGTCGCATACTTTTTTTCCAAAAGCTGATTTAAAATAAAACTAAGGTTTTAAAAAAATAGGTTTAAAGAACAAAAAGTTAAATTATATGGATATTAATATATGTTTCAAGTCATTTTCTCTTCATTAAATCAAACCAATTTGTAATACTTTTTTTTCCCTACATATAGTTAACAGCAATTTTTGGAATATAAAATTCTATTTCAAGAGCCCTTAAATGATTAATACACATAACCTATTAAAAATAAAACAACTATGCATATGTGTTGATAATTATTACAGTATATTTATGCCTAAACTAAAAACAAAAATCATGAAAAAAGTAATCACAACATTTGCTGCACTAGCATTAATAGTTTCTGTAACTTCTTGTAGAGAAACCACAGACAAAACTAAAGAAGCATTAGAAACAGTTGAAGAAAAAGCAGTAGAAGCTACAGAAGCAGTAAAAGTAGCGACAGACTCAGTTGTAGAAGTTCTTGAAGTACAAAAGCTAACAGAAGAAAATTAATTTTTTATCTTTCTTATAAAAAAAGGCTACAGTAGTGTAGCCTTTTTTTATTTTCTATTTTCAAGTATCCTAAATAAAGATACGCCAACTAAGGTAAGTACCACTGGCCATATTACAAAAAGATCAACCCTTAAAACATTAGCCCCATCTTCAGGCTGATAAGACAGCCACTGCTGCATGTAATACTCCCAAATAATAGCAGCAATTACCACGCAAACGGTTATGATGTAAAGTAAAATTTTTGGTGTTAATTTCATAGCATAGATTGTACAAAACCACTTTTATAAAAATTGGTTTTTTAGTTTAACTTATGTAAGTACAGGTTAATTGTCTTTGTTGTGATTTTTTTGAACATCCTGGTCTCTGTATTTACAGCAAGGATGCACACTAGCATAGGCCTTTTCTGTAGCTTTTACTTGTTCTGTATCATGACCAACAGCGGCAACAGATGCATTGATAGAAGCCAAAGTAGCCTTTTGATCATTATAAATTACACGTAATTCTTTTGTGTCTAGATTCCAAACCGCAGACTTCACTCCTTTGGTTTTGATAGCAGCCTTCTCTATGCGTTGTTTGCACATACCACAAACTCCGTCTACAGCAATGACTGCTTTTTCATTTTTATTTTGTCCAAAAACACTTGCTCCAAAAACAAGCATCAATACTAGTAATACATTTTTCATCTTCTTTAATTTTAGTTTATTTTATATCTTAATCCT
>Ga0115549_1000427_pt1 | contig 27034 bp, 23 predicted proteins | sample COGITO_mtgs_1004_2_FD_87176 | JGI IMG/M metagenome (GOLD analysis project Ga0115549, IMG submission 87176) | Pelagic marine microbial communities from North Sea - COGITO_mtgs_100430 | ecosystem: Environmental > Aquatic > Marine > Epipelagic | place: Germany:Helgoland, sampling site Kabeltonne...
GCTGTTTGATCGAAGACCTGTGTGAGTTCCGTGAGAAAACCGTGGACTAATAGCCAATGACTGTTGGAATCTTAGTGGACCCAAGCTGTGATTTACCAACGCCCTGGTATCAGAGTTGCCAGGTCACGCTAGTACCCAACAGCCTGATACTGAATGACCAGACCCTGGTCGATAAGCGCGACGTGGCCGCCAGCCAAGCTTTTTACCGGCCCACCTCGGCCGAGCAGCGGGCCAAAGCCGAGCGCCACTGTGACCCGCGTATCGCTGCGCCAAACCTTAACCCTGACTCTAACCAAAACGGCCCTTTCTACCCTGGAATTAACAGCAATGGCCCAGCGGATGCCCTGACGGCCAACTTGCCCTACCAATACGACCAACTGTTAATAGTGACGCCCCACCCTTCGCTCAGTCTCAGTTTGCCCAGCGTGCGAGCAACCCTGACCCAAACGCAGCCCCAGATTGATGCCTTGCGCCAAGCCGCCCGCCTGGTTCGGCCCTTTAGGGTCCGGGTACTCGACAGCCAAAGTGGTTATGCCGGCTATGGCCTGGTTCTGCACCAGGCGTTGCGCCTGCTCGGCCGTAAGGGCTACAGCGTAGACCAACTGAAACAGTCGCTCGATGGCTTTAAAGTCTCGTTAACCACCTTTGTGCAGCCCGGCCAACGGGCTTTTGACACTGCCATGCTGCGCAAACCGCCCTACCAGCTTGGCTGGTTGCGTCGGCAACAACTCAAACTAACGGCTCGCCGGCCGATCTTTCAACTTGATAGCGACGGGGCCCACTGGGTTCAGTCGCGTGCTAACGCCAATTTCGAAAATGATTTCTTGGCCTTCGCCCATGACCGCCTGATGCGCGCCCGGCTGAGCAAACCCTTGGTTAATCTTAGCTATGCCGGCGACCTGGCGCACCTGCGCGAGCAGCCAATGTTCACTGCCATGCACCGGCAGATTCGCCAGCAGGGCGGCACCCTGCTCTACTCGATGATGGCGCTATCCAGTGCGCTGCAACTCGGTTTGGGGGCGCTGAGCCTGGCCTTTGTCGAGACCCGATGATAGGCCGGCGTTGGCGCGCCGACCTGCGCCGCTAGCCCTAGCGTTGCAGCGCGATCAGCTCGCCATTGTCGGTCAATTGCCAGCGACCGTGGTGGTCGAAACTGATCAGCCCCAAGGCCCGCAAGCGCGTTTTCAATTCGTCAAACGAGGCCTGATCGATGCGGATATCGGACACGGCATGGCTACCACTCCAGGCGCGTTTGGCCTGATGCAGCACTCGCTCATGCAATCGGCTGGCGACCAGAGCGCGCAAGCGCGTCTCACTGGTCGGTGACAACAGGGTGGCCGAGGTCCATTGAAAGACCTCTGCTAGATCCATAGCCAAGACCCCGTCAAAGGGTTTGAGTCGGCCCTCTCGGAAGGCATTACATTGGTAAGCGACCCGCCAGGGCCGATGGTCCGCTGCAAAGCTGAGCGCGGACCCGTCATCCTGGCTGGCCAACACCTTGAGCCTGTGCTCCAGTTGACGGATTTGGTTACGTAATTGCCGGACCAGATGATCTTCTTGAGGGTTAATGGCCTTCAGCAGCGGCTGAAGATCGGCCTTAAGCCAGCCCAAAGAGGGGTAGGTTTCAAACAGCTGCTCCAGTCCCAGTTCGACGGCATCGCGCAGACTGTCGGCGTCGTGCCAGTAATAGATTAGGCCACTGGTGAGCGAGCTGATCAGCCCATCGAGCCGCTTCTGTTCAAACGGATCCCTGCTGCTGCGCTCGCCGCGGTAAATTAGGCTCAGAACCGGTTTGCGGGTGGCTTGGGCGGTATTATAGAGGGTATGAATAAAGCCAACGCCGCGTTCGGTTAGCGGGCCGTATTCGGTGCCGATCAGCAGCAAAACGTAATCGGCGTCGGCCATCGCGTGCAGATTGAGTTTATGAATGTAATTGGCGGGGATAGCAGGATAGGCCAAGCCGACCGGGACAGCGCCCTGCCCGACAATGGCTTCTTGGACCACTTTTCGTTCGCTGTCCTGGTGCCGCTCTAACGCGGCCACCAGTACCATCATTCGTCTTTCTGACATTTACAAGTACGCGGTCCTTATCCGTTATAGGGTCCCGGTCTGTGGCCGACAGCGGGGCGGGCTGGGCCAACATCCATTAACCATTAACTATTAACCATTAACTATTAACCATTCCCCAATACCCATTACCCATTACCCATTAACCATTAACCATTAACCATTACCCATCAGGCTGCTCTGGGTGCAGCCATGTTAGCCAATAACCGGCACATTGGCGCTGGCAAAGTCGGGCGTTGGCCACTGGCTGCCTTCGAGCAGATTGATCAATTCGAGTAAAATCATCGCCGTTAAACCCCAGATATGCTTGCCCTGATAGTGAAAGTGCGGGATTTGAATTTCAATACCGTGACGGTGGGTGACCTGCATCTCGGGCGCCTGGCTGGCAAAAAAAGACCAGGGTACGGTAAATATTTCCGCTATTTCATCTGGGCTGGGCTGGGCGCCGTCGGCCGATTCGGCCAGACCGACAAACGGGTGCACCAAAACGCCGTTCTTGGACAGGGTAGTCGATAAGGCACCGATGACCTCAAAGCGGGCCGGTTCAAGCCCGATCTCTTCGAAGGTTTCACGTAAGGCCGTGTGCGCCAGCGAGCGATCGATGGCCTCGACCATACCGCCGGGAAACGACACTTCGCCCGGATGGCTATTGAGGTGTGCAGCGCGCACCGTTAACAAGACTGACGGTTCCGGGTACAGAATCAAGGGCACCAACACGGCGGCTTGCAGCCCGTCTGAGCTAAAGGTGTGTGGCTGGTAGTCAGCAAAACCCTGCTTTAGGCGCTGGTCGAATTTGAGCGGCATATTCATAGCCCTAAGAATGGCACAAAACAACGCGCTGCACATGGTTTTTAGCGACTATCGGTCGGCATTCTGGCTATTGTTAACGCTCTTTTGCGGCGCCATGCTTGGCTAACTGGGCCGCCACAGCACGGAGTGCTCGGCCAACGCTGTCAAGGCGCTGGCTTTATTGCTACCCTTGGCTAAAGTTCTGTCAATCCGAGGAAGTCATGAATTTCTGTCCAGATTGCGGTCACGCCGTCGATCACCGCATACCCGAGGATGACAATCGGCTGCGTTACGTGTGCAGCCAATGCGCAACCGTCCATTACCAAAACCCTCGCCTGATTACCGGCACCTTGCCTGTCGCGCCCGATGGCCGGGTGTTGCTCTGTTGCCGCAATATCGAGCCGCGTAAAGACTACTGGACCCTGCCGGGTGGCTTTATGGAAAATGGTGAAACCACACTCGCCGGGGCGTTGCGCGAAACCTACGAAGAGGCCCGGGTCAGCGCCATCAATCCACGGCTATTGAGTGTGATCAGCTTGCCGGCTTATGACCAGGTGCACCTTTTCTACCTGGTCGACATGCCCGATTTCAGCTTTGCCACGACGCCGGAAAGCCATACGGTGCAATTGTTTAGCCGCGATGAGATCCCCTGGGATCGATTGGCGTTTCGCACCGTAGAACACACCCTGAAACACTACCTGCAGCAGGCATCAAGCACGACCAACCCGTCGGTGCTCAATGATCATATCAGGCTCTAATTAACACCCCTCCTCAGAGACCTCAGCCCTGCCAAGGGCTGCTACAACAATGCATGCGCCCGCGTCAGACCGACGTATTGATCAATATGAACGCAATCAGGGGTTCACTTTTCGCCGCATCGGCCGTTACAATAGTTTCACCGTTCCTTTTTAGGTAACCGCCGTCCTTAGCCACAGAGACGATCGGTCATCTTTAGACCAGAACCAACCGAGAAGACCGGCACTATGGATAATGACAATCTAATATTCACTCTCACGGCCGTAGCGGTCGTAATCTTCGTCCTGGTCGGAATGTTGGTGTCTCAGTCACGCCACAAGGCCCTTGTAGCCCGCAACGATAAGATCAAGAAGCTTACTCTGCAGCAGCGTCAGGTGCAGAATTTACTGCGTTCGCTGCCAGCCAACTATTTATCCATGGAATTACGAGATTTCCTCTATCAGGCCGTGCTGCAAAACCTAAAGAGCCATGCCGAACTAGCACCCGATCGTAGCAGGTTCATCCGAGAAGACTATGAGCAGTTCAAGGCTGAACGGGAGAAAGTCAAACTGGATCCGCCAGAACCCATCCATATCCTAATGTCAGTAGACCAGGCCAGTATTTACCGCAGCCTACTGAAGTCTCTGCACCAGTTTATTCGTAATAATTTTGTCACCGGTCGACTCGAGAAAGCTTATGCTGAAAACCTGCTAAAACAGGTGGCCCTCAAATTGGTTGAAACCGCGGCGGATTTTTTCACCCTGACGGCTCGAGAATTTCGCAAGAAAAAAAAATACCGCCAGACCACTCACGCGTTCCAAAAAGCACTCGATGCGATAAAAACCTCACCCTTTGCAAACGAGTTCAAAGCGGAAAGTTTCAAGATTCAATCGGAGTTGACCGAGCAGGTTGATGAGTGGAACCTCCTGCGCGATGCCGAACGAGAAGCAGCCCAGGCCAAGCTCGATGAAGAATTAGCGGCGGTTGAAGACGAAGAGAACAGCTGGAAGAAAAAGCGCATTTAGCCTGGGCTTGAACAGTTTGGTGGGTTGCTGCGGCACCCATATGGGCCGCGCCCAACTCATTGCGCTCTATTAGCGTTCGTTACGCGGTTGCAGATCGAAACTGAGTGGGGCATTCAGTTGCATGACAAAGGTTGTGCCGCCGGCCACAGCAAAGGGCAGGCAATTATCTTCGCGGCAGGTACCGGTTGACTCGATCGTACCAGAGGGTATGGTTTCAAGCACCTCTTGCGCCGGACCCACACAGACCATCTTACCCGGTGTCAAAATCACCGGCTGCTGACTCAAGTCGATCCCGACCGACCACAGGCATTGCTCCAGCACTCTGAGATCACCGCCACTGTCCGCAGCTACCGTCGGTTTGACCGTGACCAGGCCACTTTCAAGCAATTCTTGATCGAATAGAGTGGTACCCACCAGTTCGGCGGCATCGATCCGATATAGGCTCTCTGCCTGAACCAATCCCAGACAAGCAACAGAGATTGCCAATATCAAAGCCGGTTTATGACAACGGGGCATTAGCGAGACTCCTAAGGTTGCACTACAGGTTGAGTCGATATAATACCAGAAGCGCTCACCGGTTCGGCAATTTCGTTCGCTATTTTGCACCCGAATCGCCAGTTTGGGCTCTGTTTACCCCTAGTCGACACTATCCATACGCACTGGGGAATTGTATCCTTGGTCAAGTTGCAAATTTCTCAGCGGAGTTGGCCCGAATCTTATGTATATTCGTCTTATTATCTTTTTAGTGTTTGCCGCCATAATTATATATGGCTTGGTTTGGTATGACCTCAACCGAGATGAGCCGTGGGATTCACCGGTGTTTTTTAGTGAAAACAGTATAAATCCGACTGATCTGGGTATAGAGTCATTTAGATCGTCTAATATTAGAGTACAAACTGCGTTCGGCTAATAACAACAAGCGGTCGCGGCGCACTGCAGCTAGATCATCGACTAAAAACGACTAAAAGGATCCCTCATGTCAGGAATACTCTCTATGGTTCTGGCCGGTGGTGAAGGTACCCGCTTGGCGCCCTTGACGTCAGTCCGTGCCAAACCCGCGGTTCCCTTCGGCGGCAACTACCGGATTATCGACTTTGTACTCAATAACTTTGTTAACTCCGACCTATTGCAGATTTTTGTCCTAACCCAATTTAAGTCTCACTCGCTCAACAAACACATGAGCCGTCGCTGGCAAATTAGCGGCCTGACTAACCGATTTATCGATACCATTCCCGCGCAAATGCAGATGGGTAAGCACTGGTATCAGGGTACGGCCGATGCGATCTATCAAAATATTAATCTAGTCGAGGGTCTGGATCCGGAAGTGGTCTGTGTCTTTGGTGGCGATCACATCTACAAGATGGATATCCGCCAGATGATTGAATTTCATCGTGGCTTTAACCACGCCAAACTGACGGTGGCCGCCATTCCAGTGCCCCTGGCACAATCCGACCAATTCGGAGTGATTGAGGTCGACGCCGATTTTCGCATGGTCGGCTTTCAAGAAAAGCCCGCTGCGAGCGATGCCAAGACCATTCCAGGCCGGCCCGACTTTGTCTTGGCCTCCATGGGCAACTACGTTTTTGATGCCAAGCAACTGGTCGAGAGCCTCAAAGCCGATGCCGAAGAACGCGATTCGCTGCACGACTTCGGCCATAACATTATCCCAGCCCTATTCCCTACCGGAGATGTCTACGTATACGACTTTTCCTCCAATTCCATCCGCGGCGAACCGGAAGGCACCAACGGTTACTGGCGTGACGTGGGCACCATCGACTCACTCTATGAAGCCAATATGGATCTGCTGGAGATTATTCCCCCGATCGATCTCTATAATCGCCACTGGCCGATGCGCAGTTATCACCCCGCCGTACCGCCGGCTAAGTTTGTGCATAACTCAGACCAGCGCCGGGGCCAGGCGATTGACTCCATTGTCGCCGCCGGCTCGATCGTCTCTGGCAGCAGCGTGTTGCATTCGATCTTGGGCTACAACACCCATGCCCACAGCCACGCCCATATCGAAAACAGCGTCTTGCTGGGCAATACCGATGTCGGCCGTGACTGTCGCATCAAAAACGCCATTATCGATAAGAATGTGACCTTAGCACCGGGCACCATCATTGGTGAAGATGCCGCCATGGATCGAGAACGCTTCCATGTATCCCCCAACGGCATAGTAGTCATCCCCAAGGGTGCCCGCGTCGGGTTTGAATGAGACAACAATGAAAATCCTTTTTATCGCCTCCGAAGTGGAAGGCTTGGTTAAGACCGGCGGGTTGGCGGATGTCGCCTACGCCTTACCGAAAGAACTGCAGAGACTGGGGCATGACGTCAGGATAGTGATGCCCGCCTACCGGTCTTTGAACGACATCTGGATGCAGTGGCCCAAACGGCAGTTCAGCACCAAGATCAGTTATTTCAATACCGAAACGGTCGATGCTCGCTACGGCGAGCACGAAGACCTGCCGATTATCGCCATCGATCACCCGGCAAGCTTCGACCGCAATGGTATCTATGATGACGGCCACGACGCCTTTTATGACAATCCCTATCGCTTTACCGTGATGACTAAGGCCGCGCTGGACTGGTGTAAACTGGAAAACTGGCAGCCCGATATTGTTCATGCCAACGACTGGCAGTCGTCCTTGGCAGGCTTCTTTTTACAGGAGCATTATCGCCACGATCCCTTCTTCAGTGCCACCCGCTCGGTCTTATCGATTCACAATGGCGCCTACCAGATGCATTGTGATCCGAAATGGCTGGCCCAGGTTGGCATTGACCAACGCTTTTATAACCCGAGTGATTTCGAAGATAATGGTCATCTCAATATGCTCAAGGGTGCCCTGGGCTTTGCCGATGGCGTAACCACCGTCAGTCCTGGCTATGCCGCAGAGTTAACCACCCCCATCGGCGGCCATGGTATTGACTTCAAGTTCCGCAATCTGCATCGGCCTATTGTCGGCATCCTCAATGGCTGCGATTATGATCAGTGGAACCCGGAAACGGACCCATGGCTGCTGGCTCAGTTTGCCACGCCGGACGATGGCGGCAAGGCGCGTTGTAAGCTCGGATTGCAACGAGAGATGGGCTTAAGCATCGATGCCAAGGTGCCTCTTTTGGCTACCATCTGCCGCCTTGTGGATCAAAAGGGTATCACGTACCTGATTCCGGTCTTCAAAGAGCTCATGGCCAACCACAATTGCCAGGTGGCCATGCTCGGCTCGGGCGATCCGCTCTTGGTGGCACAGCTTGAACAGATTCAGGCGGAATTCCCCGATCGCTTCCGCTTCGTCAACGGCTATGATGCCGGCTTATCGCATCGCATTGAGGCGGGCTCGGATGCCTTTCTGATGCCGTCAATCTTTGAACCCTGTGGCCTAAACCAAATTTACAGTCTGCGCTATGGCACGGTGCCACTGGTGCGCGAAGTAGGCGGCTTGCAGGATTCGGTGTGCCGCCTGAGCAAGTCGGAGCGCAATCTCAAGAGCGCGACCGGCTTTATGTTCAGTGAGTTGTCGGAAGCGGCCTTGCTTGAGGAGGTGTTGCGTATGCTCAATGTCTATCAGCACAAGCAAACCCAGTGGAAAGCACTGCAGCGCAATGGCATGGCCAAGCGCTTTAGCTGGAAAAAATCGGCCTGTCAGTATCAGGAGTTTTATCGCCTGTTGCTCGATGCGCCAAGGGCCGAACACCCGCTGGCTATCTAGGCCAGGCCACCGGGTCGAAGCATCGACACCGCGCTAAGCGCAATCTACAACCGGATCACCCTTGGCCGTCGGCAATGCCGAAACCCTCTCGCCTCGGTTTTAGGACTGCGGCACTGCAGGCGGCGAGATTTTTTCTGGATCCTTAAAGCCAAACCAGGTCAACAGCAGGGCCAGCAGACACCACATCGCCGCCTGTTGGTAGACCAGGCCGGTACCCTGCCATAACCAGCCGGCCAGCAGATTGCCGATAAAGAGGCCGGCACCGGACCCGAACGCTACATACATACCCTGCCCCAGGCTGGCCTTATGCGCCGGAAACAGATGACCGATACGGTGCACCGCGACCGAATGAACCATGCCGAAGGTCACGGCGTGCAGCGTTTGCGATAAGAGCACAATCCCGAAACTGTCGGCAAAACGGGATAAAATCAACCAACGAAACACCGTCAGTAGCAAGGCGAAACTCATCAGATGGCGCTCACTAAAATGAGTAAACAAGCGACTGATATAGATAAAGATGGCGATCTCACACACGGCACCAAAACTGATCAAAAACCCAATGCTGGTGGTCGAAAAGCCCTGCAAACGCAAATACAGATCGAAAAAGGTATTGTAGGGCGCCATACCGATCTGCCAAAAGAGAATAACGGCGAGCAAAATCGCGATCTGCGGCCGGTCGATCGGCAGGCTTGAATGGGCCGTCTCGATCTTGGGTCGCGTCGGTACCGCGGTCTTCTTCTGTTCGGGAATTAGGAAGGTCGACAAAAACATCAGCAACGACAAGACACCGCCGGCCATCGGCAGAATCGCGACCGAATAGGTTTCCAATAAAAACCCCAGAGTCCAGACCACGACCACAAAACCGAGTGAACCCCAGAAGCGGATTTGACCATAGCGACTGCGCTCCTGCCCGAGAATGGCCAGCGTAATGGCTTCCATTTGCGGCAGCACCGCCGAGAGGAATACGCCGAACAGGCCAAAGACGGTGAGGTAATACCAAAAGCCCGAACCGGCCAAGGCCAAGAGGTAGAACACGCCCATCCCGACATACCCCAGACGGATATAGAACAGCCGCCGGCCACTTCGATCGGCGAGAACGCTGAACAGAAAGGGTGCGAAAACATTCACTCCATTAACCACCGCAATAATGGTACTGGCTTCCTGTTCGGTGAGGCCATTGACCGTTAAAAAGCGCGCTATATAGGGCACAAAAACGCCAAACAGCGTGAAGTAGAGCAAGTACATAGGCGAGAGTCGCCAGGCTTTCTCGGTAAAGCTTGAGTTTGCTAGGGGCAAGATGTGTTCCTGTGATTGGGATCAGTCGTTAGGTTTGAGAGCGCTTTTTTTTGAGCAAACTATGCTGCAAGCGTCGCTCTTTAAAGAATCGGCTCATCAATTCAGCGCATTGGCCGCCGAGTATACCGCCTTCGACCGCGAAGTTATGGTTTAGATGGCTCAACTCGCCAATTTTCATAGCCGATTGCACCGCACCGGCCTTGGGCTCGGCGGCACCAAAGACCAACCTTTGAATCCGAGCGTGGACCAGCAGACCGGTACACATGGTGCACGGCTCGACCGTGACATAGAGGGTGCAGTCGACCAAGCGATAATTGCCCAGCCGCTGTGCGGCCTGGCGAATGGCGACCATCTCGGCATGCGCGCTCGGATCGAGGTCGGTAATGGACCGGTTATAGCCTTCCCCGACGATTTCCCCAGCCTGGACCACAACGGCGCCGATAGGAATTTCACCGAGGGCGTAGGCACTCGCCGCCAATTCGAGGGCTCGGGCCATAAAGGCCTCGTGCTCCGAGCGCGCGGCGGTCATCGCAGCCTATACCGGCGGACTAATCTCATTCAGGCGCCCTATTGTTGTTTTCTTGTTTCATATCAATCACTTATGTCACCTTCACTGATGTCAACTGAAGAATAGCTGGGCAATGGTTGTGTGCGTCACCCAAAGACAGACTTTACCATCGACGCATGTTGGCCACCAATGTTTAGCACGCTGAGCAACTGCAACTTTCGTTGGCTTACCTGCTAGAGTTGTAAACCCTTTTTACTGGGCTGCAAACGCTGGAAAACCCGATGCCATGGGCGCATTAGCGCCTCCCCGGCCAGCTAGAACGTCACATCGCGATTAGGGTCGATTACCACAAGCACCGTTACCACCAGTGTATCAATAACATCATGCCCACCGTTGTCTGAGGTGGCCGGGATGACGTTATTACTAAGGCACCGGGAAAAAATCGAAAAACCGATAATTCGTCAACATCGCTTGCAAGATCAACAACACGCGGCATAATGACCAGGTAAAATAATATTTTTTGTGATAATAGTATCGGCCTGAAAACTCAAACCGTCGAATGTCCCATTTTATAAGCAGACGGTCTTGTGTGACGCATCTACCCTATTTGCTCTTCTGGCTTCTGCCGCCAGAAAGCTAAAACCTCAAAATGAGTTAAAATATGAATCAAAAATTAATAAGTGTCCTTTTTGGATTTATTACAGTGATGCTCATCAACGGCCCAGTCTTCGCCAATGAGGCAGAACAAACCGATGCTTTTCCAGTAACGGTAGACCTCATCATGGATGAGGTATCAGATATATCAATTAGCCGCGGTCAGTTTCGGGCAGTTGCGGAGATGCTGCTGTCATGGACCGGCAACAATGTCGGGCTAGTGGGTGCCCCTGAGTCCCGCACCCTGATGGGTGACGCCATTGACAGCTATCTTGCAGAAAATTTTGACCCGGCTATATTTGTAGCAAATGCAGAGGGCCCACGCGAGGTCATGGCCAGATCACTTACCTTGTTTCCCGATGGTCGGGCAGAGTTATTCGAGAAGTTCGCTGTGAAGTTGACTTTTGAGACAGCAATTCCCTCTTATCCTTTTGGCGATTTAGACTTGCATCTTGAGCTGCAGTCGGCCAATCACCCCCTCCCAGGCTTGGCTTTTGAGCCGCGGCATTTTAAATTTGGGCATGAAGAGATTGCCCATGAGGTTGTGAAGGGTAATTGGTATCTCGAAGGTAACCGCTCGGAGGTTGATAGTGTTAAGAGCTTGAGCCACGGTGGAAAGTCCCATTTCTCGGTTGCGGTATTTCATATCAAGGTTGCCCATGATTTCGTGGATGTGGCGCAAAAGATATTAATCCCTTTGCTATCTATTTTGCTGCTTTCTATGTTCATTAATCGATTTAGCGTGATTTACGAAACAGAGGATGGCGGAGACAATGCTAACTGGCGAATAGGCGGTCAATTGACTCTATTATTAACCTTATTTGCTCTAAATTTCTCGCTAGGAGACGATATTCCGGCGACCCATTATTTGACGATGATTGACGCTCTGTTTGTAGCAGTAGGTATCATGGTCGTCTTTGCATTGGTCTGGGGCATCTACGTCATCCACGTGTTTCAAACAGGTCGCGTCGAACTGGGCACCAAACTTGAGCATAAGAGCAACGCTGTCTTCATGGCGTTAGCATTTGTGTTTATGGTATGGGTCTCGGGTTTTGCACTGCTTAATTAGGCATTGGCAATATTTGCCTCGCTGGTAGATTTAAGCTTGGTCAAATATTGCTGTGTTACCTTGAGCACGGTTTTTTTGTGAAACGAAGGTGTAAGTTAAAAATCGCTTAAAATTAATAACTTACACCTTGATGACTACTCCCACTCAATGGTCGCCGGCGGCTTGCCGGAAATATCGTAGACCACACGAGAAATACCGCTGATCTCATTGATAATACGATTGCTGACCTTACCCAAGAGTTCATAGGGCAGATGGGCCCAGCGGGCGGTCATAAAGTCGATGGTTTCAACCGCACGGATGGCAATGACCCACTCGTAGCGACGGCCGTCACCGACCACACCGACAGACTTAACCGGCAAGAACACCGCGAACGCCTGTGAGGTTTTCTGGTACCAGCCGGCTCGATGCAGCTCTTCCATAAAGATGGCGTCAGCCTCACGCAACAGATCGGCGTATTCGCGCTTCACTTCGCCGAGGATGCGTACACCCAAGCCGGGGCCTGGGAACGGATGGCGATAGACCATGTCGTAGGGCAAGCCTAACTCCAAACCGATTTTGCGCACCTCGTCTTTGAACAGTTCACGCAACGGTTCGACCAGCGCCATCTTCATGTTGTCGGGCAAGCCGCCAACATTGTGGTGCGACTTAATAACGTGTGCCTTGCCGGTTTTGGACGCTGCTGACTCGATCACATCGGGGTAGATAGTGCCCTGAGCCAGGAAGTCGACCTCTTGAATCAACTTGGCCTGCTCATCGAAGACATGGATAAATTCGCGGCCGATAATCTTACGTTTGGCTTCTGGATCGGCCTCGCCTTTTAAGGCATCGAGGAAACGATCCTGGGCATTGGCGCGAATCACCTTGACGCCCATATTGTCGGCGAAGAGTTTCATCACCTGGTCGCCTTCGTTCTTGCGCAGCAGACCGTTATCGACGAAGACACAGGTCAGCTGGTCGCCGATGGCCTTGTGCAATAAGGCCGCCACTACCGAGGAATCGACGCCGCCGGATAGGCCCAAGAGCACCCGACGGTTGCCCACCTGATTGCGCACCTTCTCGATCTGATCGTCGATAATATGTTCGGCGGTCCATAGCGCGTCGCAACCGGCCAGGGTGCGTACAAAGCGCTCGAGGATATCCAAGCCCTTTAGGGTATGGGTCACTTCGGGGTGAAATTGCACGCCAAAGAAGCGCTTGGCCTCATGGGCCATGCCTGCGATCGGACAACTCGGGGTCGACGCCATGAGCTCAAAACCGTCCGGCAGCTGAGTGACCTTATCGCCGTGACTCATCCAGACATCGATGTAGTCCACGCTCTCTGAGTGACGATCCGATAGACCCTGCAAGAGACTGCCCTGGGCGGCCACCTGCACTTCGGCGTAACCGAATTCTTGGTGCTCGGAATTACTCACCACGCCGCCGAAATGCTCGGCCATGGCTTGCATGCCGTAACAGATCCCTAACACCGGAATGTCCAGATTAAAGACCAGCTCGGGCACGCGCGGGCTATCGATTAGGCCAACCGATTCCGGTCCACCGGACAAAATAATGCCCTTGGGCTGAAACGCACGGATCTCGTCATCGCTGACATCGAAGGCGCGAATTTCACAGAACACACCCAATTCGCGCACGCGACGGGCAATCAGCTGGCTGTATTGAGAGCCAAAATCCAAGATCAAAATCTTGTCGGAGTGGATATTTACAGGGTTCATAGTGTTCGTCAGCCTTGAAAAATTACATCAATGGTGGCTTAACCGGCTCAGTGTGGACCACGCCAAACGGGTCCTGGGGGCGACGCGCCTGAACCCAAGGGCCAGGCGTGCGGTGCGCTTGAGCAGTTGATGCCAGGTTAAAATAGCGATCGTAAAAAATTTGTGCGCATCGAGTAAAAGCCAGGGCCGACGCTCGGCCCTGGTGCCTTAACTGACTCGATAGTTCGGTGCTTCCTTGGTGATCTGCACATCGTGCACATGCGACTCTTTCATGCCCGCGCCGGTAATCTGGACAAATTCCGGCTTGGTGCGCATATCGAGAATAGTCTTACAGCCGGTGTAGCCCATAGCGGCACGCAGACCGCCCATCAGCTGATGGACCACCGAGGTCATCGGACCCTTAACCGCGATACGGCCTTCGACACCCTCCGGCACCAGCTTCTCAACACCGCTCTCGACGGTCTGGAAGTAGCGATCGCTGGAGCCTTGCACCTGCGCCATGGCACCGAGCGAACCCATGCCACGGTAGCTCTTGTAAGAACGGCCCTGGAACAGCTCAACCTCACCGGGCGACTCATCGGTACCGGCAAACATACCACCGGCCATAATGGCGGATGCCCCGGCAACAATCGCTTTGGCGAGGTCACCGGAGAAGCGGATACCGCCGTCGGCAATCAGGGGAATACCATAGGGTTCGAGCGCTTCGGCGACATTGGCCACGGCACTGATCTGCGGCACGCCAACACCGGCGACGATGCGCGTGGTACAGATCGAGCCTGGGCCGATACCGACCTTAACGCCATCGGCGCCGGCCTCAGCCAACGCGATTGCAGCGGCACCGGTGGCAATATTGCCGCCAATCACATCGACCTGCGGAAAGGTCTGCTTGACCCAACGGACGCGATCGATCACGCCCTTGCTGTGGCCGTGGGCGGTGTCGACAATAATCACATCGACCCCGGCATTGACCAGCGCTTCGACCCGATCGGGGGTGTCGGCGCCGGTACCGACTGCCGCGCCTACGCGCAAGCGACCGTATTCGTCTTTACAGGCATTGGGATAGGAGCGAGCCTTGTTGATGTCTTTCACCGTCATCATGCCGGTGAGCTTAAAGTTCTCATCGACCACCAAAACCTTTTCGATGCGATGGATATGCAGCAGGTCACGCACCTTGTCCTGACCCTCACCTTCAAGCACGGTAACCAGCTTATCTTTACCGGTCATGATGGTGGCAATGCCGGCATCAAGATTGCGCTCAAAGCGCACATCGCGGCTGGTGACGATACCGACCAGGTCATCGCCGTCGAGCACCGGAACGCCGGAAATATTGTGTTCCGAGGTCAGGTTGATCAGTTCGCGTACCGAGGCGCTGAGTCCGATGGTAATGGGGTTACGAACCACACCGGCCTCGTATTTTTTCACCAAGCGGACGTGATGGGCCTGTTGTTCGATGGTCATATTCTTATGAATAATGCCGATACCGCCTTCCTGCGCCATCGCAATCGCCAAACGGGCTTCGGTGACTGTATCCATTGCGGCCGAGACCAGGGGGATATTGAGTTCGATATTACGGGACAGGCGAGTTTTTAACGTGACTTCCTTAGGCAGCACCTCGGAATAGCCGGGTACGAGCAAGACATCGTCAAACGTTAGGGCGGTCTGGGCAATGCGCAACATGTTCTGTTTCCCTCTGATGGAGTGGAAAAAAAGATGATTCGACGTTAAATACGGCTTTCACGGCTGAATCGAGTTGGCGCGGCATTATAACTAGATTTGCCAAATAACATAGCTTTATGGCAAAATTCCTTCTTTATATAGAGTGCACCATTGCGGGCCCTCAAAAAGCATCGTCAACCAGGCCAATCAAAGCGCCCTATGTTATCAAACAAATCTGCTCTGTTATCGAACCAACCCTCTAGCCTCTCCGGCCAACCCAGTGCGACCTTAACGGTTTCCCAACTCAATCGGCAAGTGAAGCAACTGCTGGAAACCCAATACCCGGCGATACCGGTGCGCGGCGAAATTTCGACCCTGAGTCGACCGGCGTCCGGTCATATCTATTTCACGCTCAAGGATGCCAATGCGCAGATCCGCTGCGCGATGTTTCGTAGCCAGTTGGCCAACAATAAATATAGTCCAAAACAGGGCGACGAGGTCTTGGTTTTTGGTCGGCTTAGCCTCTATGAGGGCCGCGGCGATTATCAACTTATTGTTACCTCCATGCAGCCGATCGGCGATGGCGCCCTGCAGACGGCCTTTTTCCAGCTCAAAGAGCGGCTCGCGGCCGAAGGCCTGTTTGACGAAGTACACAAAAAGCCCTTGCCCGCCGATATTCAACGCGTTGGCATCGTCACCTCCGCCACCGGCGCCGCCCTGCACGATATTTTAACCGTCCTAGAGCGCCGCTGTCCGGCCCTGGAGGTCATTCTCTACCCGACCCAAGTTCAGGGCAATGAAGCCGCAGCAACGCTGGTGCAGGCCATCGAGTGCGCCAATGCGCGCGATGAGGTCGATATCTTGATCGTCGGCCGCGGCGGCGGTTCACTCGAAGATCTGTGGTGCTTTAATACTGAGCCGGTCGTGCGCGCCATCTTCCACTCGGTATTGCCGATTATTTCCGCGGTCGGCCATGAGGTGGATGTCTCGATCGCCGACTTTGTCGCCGATATCCGCGCCGCGACGCCATCGCAGGCGGCCGAGTTGGTCAGCCCCGATCAGTACGAGCTGATGCAGCGCTTCGATCAGGGCGAACAACGCCTGCTCTCGGCCATCAGCCGCCTGATACGCAACCAGGGTCAGCTGTTAGTCAGTCTGAGCAAGCGTCTGAAAAATCCAGCGGTAACGGTGCAGGAAGGTTTTGCCACCCTGAGCGGTTTGCAGGTGCGGCTCAATCGCGCCATTGCCCGGCCCCTGCTGCAACACCAACAGCAACTCGACGGCCTGCAAAGGCGTCTGGGCCAAGTTAGCCCTCAGCTCACCATCGAGCGCGATCGGCGCATGTTGATGCAGTCCGAACAGCGCCTACAGCGTGCCTTAGATGGCATGTTGGAGCGCAAAAAGGGCCGTTTTCAACAACTGATCGGCAAACTGAATCTGTTGTCGCCCTTGGCCACTCTGGAGCGGGGCTATTCGATAACCCGGGACAGCCAGGGTACGGTTATCCAACAGAGCCACCAGGTTCAGGTCGGCGGTGAAATTGAAACCCTATTGAAAGACGGCAAGATAATCTCGATCGTGGAGCGGATTCTGTAGGCCGGCCGGGACGCACCGCGTCCTGCTCAGCCTAATAGAGCCTGACCCTGGATCTCAACCACTCGTTGTCGCAGGCGCTGATAGTCGCCGCTTCCCTGATCGTGTTCGGCACACACCCCGAGTAGATCCTCGATAAAATGCGCCAGCGCGCGGCGTTCAATGCGCTTGACCTGCCCCTGCTGCGCTGGGGTCAACATCTGATACAGGCTCGCGGCACCGAAGTCACCGAAGATAATATTGGCCTGCGCATCAAACAGGGTGTTGTGGGCATAGAGGTCGCCGTGGCAGACCTGGTTGGCATGCAGGTGATCGAACACCGCATCCATCTGAGCAATCATCTTGTCGATCTGCACGATGGAGAGGCTGAAACCTAGGCTAAAGGTATCGCGCGTGCAGCTGTCGAGGCTGGGCGGCAAGCCCAGATTAGTGAAGTGCGCGGGGATCAAATTCATGATCAGCGCGAGATGGCCCGGCTCATTGACTTGCGCCAAGGACCGCACCAAATTGGGATGATTACCCACTTTTAAACAGGCCTGCAATTCATCATCGGGGTAACCATCGCTGGTAACCTCGCCTTTAAAGACCTTCACCGCTATCGCCTCGGGAAACTCGCTTTGCGGGCTGTTCCAGAGCGCTTGTGAAATTACCCCGGACGCGCCCTGACCCAGCACCTGAGCAAGGCTATAGCGGCTGGAGGCGATCATGGGCACCTGATTGACCCGGTCATCGGATCGACTAAAGGGATTGCCGGCAAAGGCAAACCAGGCCAGCTTGGGCAAACTCAAGAGTTGCTCTGGGCAATGGCTTAATTGGTTGGCTGAGATACGCACCAACTCCAGGTTAACCGATTGGGCCAGGGTCTGCGGTAAATGGGTTAAGCGATTGCCCGCCAAGGCCAGCTTCTGCAGCCGGGGTCGCTGGCCGAGCGAATCGGGCAAGGTCACGATCTGGTTATCCGTTAGGATCAACCAACGCAGTTGCGCCGGCAAGGCATGCTCGGCAACCTGCCGGATCCGATTCGACTTAAAGCCAACCATTTCCAAGTTGACGCACAGGCCGAGCACTTCCGGCAGTGCTTCGAACAGATTATTGGACGCGAAAATTATTTTCAGCTGGGTCAATTGCGCCAGCTCGGCCGGCAGCGTGGTGAGCCGATTATTGGACAGGTCCAAAACCTCAAGACTACTTGCGAGGGTGAGTATTTCCATGGGAAAGGCGGTGAAATTTTCGGACAGCGTCAGCCGCTTAATGCCGGCGAGTTCGCCTGACTTCAGTTGTGCTAGGGTTTGCAAAATATGACGTCCTGGAGGATAGCGGCAAGTGCCGGGCAGTGTACGCAACACGGGACTGGAATTACAGCCCCGCGCCCTGCCCTAAGCCTTATGAGGCGGCGCGCAAGGCATCACCCGGTGCCATATTGGCCGCTTTCCGGGCGGGGAAGTAGACCGCACCGGCGGCAACTAGTGCGGTCACGACGAGCGGCACCAGTACAGCCAGCCACGACAGTGGGAACTGCAACTGACCGGTCACGGCAAACATTGCCAAGGGCCCACCGCCTGGCAGTGTCAGGGTGCCCAGGACGGCGGCTAAAATAAATGCAAACACGATACCGACGCTGGCGCCCATCAGTGCCGTTAACACCGATTCGGCGATAAAGAGGCGAAAAATCCAACTGCGTTGCGCGCCCATGGCCCGCAGGGTACCGATTTCCTGTACCCGTTCCAGTATCACCATGCGATATGCGTTGGTGATGCCGACCATAATAATCAGCAACATCACCACAAAGACAGCCAGCGAAATGGCCTCCAGGGCGCCGATTAAAGACAGTACATCGGACATGGCATCGTTGAGATTGGTCACGGTAAAGCGTGTGCCCTGCCACGGCTCGTCTATGTGTTCGATCAGATTGCCCGACATGCCCATCATTCGGCGTTTCATTGGATTCTCTTCGTCGGCCGGCTGCACGCTAGCCTGTTCACCAAAGTAGGCCAGGAGCCGGTCACGTATGGCATCCATATCGCTAATTTGCGCGAGTACTAGATTCAGTTGCTGATAGGCCTCAGGCGGCAAACCGATCAGTCCGTTGACGTCGCTCAAATTAGCGTAATTGGTGACCTCGTTAAGACCCTCCGGATCGGCAATCACCGCGGCAATGGTCCACTCCACTAAGTTCTGCTGGCCGGTCACGGTACTGGCGCGAATCAGAATCGACTCACCTGCGGTAACCCCCAGTTCATTGGCCACCTTTTCTGGCACGATCAGCATTTTCGCCTGGGACATCAGACTGACGTCACCGGCGATACGCGCCATATTGTCGAAGACATTGGTCTCGACGCTAAAGTCGACACCGGCCACGGTGCCCTGCACCGCTTGGCCGCCAAAGGATAGGGTCGCCGCGCTGGACGAGCGTTTATTCTGCTGCACGATGCGATCGGCCAAGGGCGCCAGGGCTCGACTTACTAAGGCGCGATCTTCGATCACGGCCAGATTGCGGTTGGAGGCGGTAACGATTTCGCCACTGATGTAGACGTGGCCGCCCAGCGCCTTGGAGAAATTGCTTTCAACACTATTGGCCATGCCCACGGTGAGACTGTTGACCAGGGTGATAATCATCACGCCAAACGCCATCGACAAGGCCAACATCAGACTGCGTTTGCCTTGGCGAGCAACATTACGGTATGCCATGTTAATCATATTAAGTTTCATCTACTGTGCTCCGGGCCTTAGCCTTGCATCGCTTTTAATGGGCTCACTTTAAGGGCAATACCCAATGGGTACAGACAGGCCAATACGGCCCCGAGCGTCATCATCGATACCGCCTGCAGCACTGCGCTGACCGACACCGATGGATAGAGCGCATCACCTCCGAATAAAATTTTGATAATATCGTTTGCCGCCGGCAAACCATTAATGCTGATCAGCCACAGTGCCACCGTCCCCACTAGCACCCCGACCAGAGCCGAGGCCAGCGCGAGGATCAGAGTTTCGGTCAGAATCATTTTGCGGACAAAGGCTTTTTGAGCCCCGATAGCGCGCATCGTGCCAATTTCCTGCAACCGTTCGGTGACCGAGATGACTAGAGTATTCATGATAATAAGGGTGGCGACGAAGGCGACCAGTACCACCAAACCATTGAGGATCAGCTTGATACCGCCGACCAAATTGCCGATAAAACCGGCGGCCTGGGTCCAATCGCCGACCCGCCAATTCAGATCGTTGGCGTCCACCCAAGCCTGCAAGCGCTCTTGGGTGACCGCCACATCGGCCGGATTGTCCAACAACAGCACCGCGAACTGAGCCTGCACCGGGAGCGTAACGTGCGCCGCGACACCGGGACTGGAATGAGCGGCAAGCGCTATCGGCTCAGCCACGACTGACTCATTGCTCAGCTCGGGGGTGATCAGGCTAGAGCCGTTACCAAATAGGTCAGGCTCCGCCGTGCCCATCAGCGTGGCCTCGCCAAACAGACTGTCCTCAGTGACCTGGCCTAAAATCTCGCTTTCCGCTGCGGACAGCTGCACCTCTATGACTTGCTGGTGGTTTAACGACAGCAGCGCTTGTGAGGTTTTCAGGTCTACCAGGCTCATCAGCTCCAACTGCGGCGCGGCGATGGTTTTAAAGGCAAACAGGCCGCTGATCGTGACTTCACGAATCTTGATGCCATTGTCACCCATCACGGTGATCAATAGCGTTTCGCCCACCTTGATAGGACTGCCCTGAGCCTCCGCGAGCGCATCGGCCACGCCAATACTAAGCGCAATCGACGGCGCGTCACCAGACCAGAGCCCGCCCTCAAGCCAGGTCAATGGCTGTGCGAAACTGTGCTGCCAAACGGTTGGGTCGATACCCCAGAACAGCGAACCACCCTGCTCGCCCTGGTTAGTCTCCAATATACCGCGACCGACCGTAGTCGGTGAGACCGACTGGACATTGGCTTGCGCCGCCAATTGGCCAGCAAATTCGTCGAACCGCTCCAGTGCCTGGACCCCGTCCGTGCCGAATGACCCAAAGATACTCAGGTCGCCTTCATCCTCGACCGGCGCATAGATAAAGATGTCACCGCTGTATTGTTCGGTAAAGCTGTGGCGCAAGCCGACCGAAATGGAATCCATAATCGAATTACCCATCACCAACAGGGTCACGCCCAGCGCGATCAGGCCCCCTACGATCAGGGTTTTGCTGCGATGTTCGGTGAGATTGCGCAGTGCGATTTTGGTAATCATGGGCTACTCCGCCTGTGCCATCGGTTCGGCTGCAGCGGCGTGATCACCGGTTGCGCTTTTACCGTTCTGAAAATATTCATCGATGATGGTGCCGTCCTGCAGTTTCACCACATGATCGGCGATTTCAACGACGCGCGGATCGTGCGTCGAAAAGACAAAGGTGGTACCCAACTCCTGATTCATTTGATGCATCAGCGCAATGATCTGCGCCCCGGTTTTAGAATCCAGGTTGGCAGTCGGTTCGTCGGCCAGCACAATGCTCGGTTTGGTCACCAACGCTCGGGCGATGGCCACCCGCTGACGTTGACCGCCAGACAGTTCGTTCGGGCGATTGATGCGCCGATCGGCCAGACCAACCTGTTCAATCAAATGATTAATCCAGTCCTGTTGTTCGGCGGGCGCCCAATTGGCATAGGGATTGTGCTTACTGCTGTCGAGCAAGAGTGGGAATTCAATATTTTCACGGACATTGAGCACCGGAATCAGGTTAAAGGACTGAAAGATAAAGCCCAGCTTTTGATGGCGTAAACGGGTTATCTCGACTTCGCTCATGCTGCCGGTAATGATGCCGTTTATCTCCACCTGGCCCGACGTCGGTGCGTCGATGCAACCAATCAAATTCAGAGCGGTCGATTTACCGGATCCAGACGGACCGCTTAGGGCAATGAAATCGCCAGCATGGGCCGCAAAACTGACGTCATTCAAGGCCTTCACCAGGGTGTTACCCAATGCGTACTGTTTGGTCACGCTATCTAACTTAATTACTGCCATCGTTCGTCTCCGTTACCTTTTGTGAATAACGCTATTAAAACCGTATCTGGGAGGCATCGACATTGATGAAAAAAAACGCGCCATAACAATTTGTTATAATCTGTTATCGGATAGCAATGGGCTCAGCGCGGGCGCTTTTCTACACTGAGCCACATCAAAACAGCCCAAACGAGCCGAACCTATGAAACTATTGACGAACTCCCGCAGCCTGCTCACGACAGCCTTGACCAGCAGCCTACTTTTAGCTGGCATATGGGCCGCTGCCGAGAGCGGCAGCGACACCCTGGCCGCAATCGACCGCAACACCAATTTGCTCGACAACGATGTCTCGATGGTGGCGACGATGATCACCGAGAGCACGGCCGATGGAGTGGACAAAAATGTTGTTCGGATGTTTCGCCGGGATCGTGATGATACCTTTTTAATTCTGTTTCAAGAGCCGGAAAATATTCGCGGCCAAGGCTATCTGCAGATCGATGAAACCCTGTGGTTTTACGACCCGGAGAGTCGAAAATTTACCCATACTTCGATTAAAGATAGTTTTAAGGACTCCGACGCCAATAATTCGGATTTCGGCTCATCAACCTGGGCCATCGATTACCGCGTCACCGGTTCCGTGGCGGCCAAACTGGGCTCCTTTTCGACCCATCTGCTAACCCTGGCCGCAACCAGTGATGAGGTGACCTACCCGAGCATGAAAATTTGGGTCAATGACAGTCCCCTGCTGGTACTCAAAGCTGAAGCCTATAGCTTAAGCGGCCGCCTGATGCGCACCTCCTACTTCCCGTCCTATACCCAGGCCGGTGACGCCTATATGGCAACGAAAATGATTTTTGTCGACGAAATCGTCAGCGGCGATAAGACCACCCTAACCTTCGATCAGGTCAGCACCATCGATTTGGACGATTCCGTCTTTACCAAAGCCTATGTTGAACGCGTCAACAAATAAGGAGTTTATCGATGCAGCCATTCACAACCTACTCCAGCCGCACTGGTCTGGCCCTTACGATGGTGCTTGCCGTCGGCCAGGTGAACGCCGGCGACGATGTCTTTGGCACGCCAGCCAAACCCGGTGACGACCTGTTTGGCGGCGCATCACTGGTAACTGACGTCATTGCCAACGAGGTGAATTTGGCCGAAGACATGCTCACTGGGGATGAGGTACTCAACTGGTCCGGATCGTTCGCCTGGCAGAGCGCTGGGATTTTGATCGACCAGCCGACGGTTGAACATGACCCCCAGGTGCAGTCCGAATTGTCGGGCAATCTGAAACTCGATGCCCGGCCCAATGTCGACTATCGTGTTTTGCTCAACTTAGATTACAGCGCGACGGCCGATGGCAGCAGCAGTTTGTTGCGCGAAGCCTTTGCCGATTTCGACCTCGACAACCAACTCTTTATTCGTGCCGGGCAACAAACCCTGCAGTGGGGCGTGGGCTATTTTTACAGCCCAGCCGACACCCTGAGTCAGGACTCGATCGACGCCAATGACCCCGATCAGGATCGGATCGGCACCATGGCGGCTAAAATCCATAAGCCCAAGGGTACCGCCAACTACTATGCCTATCTGCTTCCCGACGATACCGCCAACAGTTACAGTATCGCCGTTAAGGGTGAATGGTTATTGGGCAGTCAGGAATGGGGCCTAGGTGTTGTTAGGCAGGCCAATAACGAACTCAACCTAGTGGTCACCGGTTCGGTTCCGACCGACCTGGGCGATCTGTTCACCGAATACAATCTCAGCTTGGGCGAAACCAGCCTGGGTTTAAGCGCTGCTGGCTCGCTGTATGACCGCAGCGATGAGCTGTTGCAGCAATTTACCGTGGGCATGCGGGCCAGCCAGGATATTGGGCCGGACAGTTCACTGAGCCTCAGTGGGCAGTACTATTACAATGGACTCGGTTATACTGAGCCGACTTGGTCCACTGCAGCCAACGATTGGCAGAGCCTGACCTTAGGCCGCGAGGTCGCGGAACAGCTCAGCCAACAACTGGCCGCCCTGATGATTCAGCTAGCGGATCCCTACGGTCTGCCCCTAAGCGCCTCGATGCTCGGTTTAAGCAGCCTAACCGATGGTTCAGCGATGCTCAAAAGTACCGTCACGCTGAGCCCGAATGACTTTGTTAGCACGGCTCTGAGTGTCACCACTCTGATGGGCGATCCGGGCGGCGAATATGCCCCCATGGGCGACCTGAGTCGTTACGAGTTGACCCTGACGCTGGGCAGCCAGAGCTTTTAATGGCTCCGGATGAAATGTATAGACCCTAATGCACCTAGGCTACAACAGAGACCCACTGATGAGTGTACGGATCCTAATAGTCGAAGATGAACCCGAGCTGGCCGAATTGATCGCGCTCTATTGCGAACACGCGGGCTGGCAAAGCATTGTCTGCGGCAGTGCCGAAGAAGCCTTGGGCGCGCTCAAGGTCGCCAGCTTTGCCTTAATCACCCTGGACATCAATTTACCCGGTATCGACGGTTTTGAATTTCTAGCCAAGATTAGGCTGCAAACGCAGGCGCCGGTGGTGATCGTCAGTGCGCGTGAGTCCGATGGCGAGATCATCAACGGTCTGGAGTTGGGTGCCGACGAATACGTCACCAAACCCTTTGCCCCCAAGGTATTGATTGCCCGCATGTCGGCCCTACTGCGTCGCCAGGACAGCCGGGTGCCGAATAAAGAACAGTTCAACTTCGGCACCCTGGTATTGGAACCCGATGCCTTTGCGGTTAAGAACGGCGCTGAGCGAATCAATTTATCGACCCGGGAGTTTGATATTCTCTTGGCCTTGGTGCAAGCCAATGGTACACCGGTCAATACCTATGAGCTGCTGGAAAAGGTTTGGGGTTCTCAAACCACCGAAACCTCCGCGGTTGGCGTCTATATCCAACGCTTGCGTAAAAAACTCGAATCGATACCGGGCAACCAGGGGCTGATAGAAACCGTCCATGGTCGCGGCTATTGCATCAACAGCCAGCGACACGGAGGCGAACCGGAGTGAACCTAAAACGGCAAATAATTCTGCTGATCGCCGGCATTCTGATTATTCCGCTGGTCAGCATCGGCATCGTGTTCACCATTCTCAAGTCGAATGAAACCGCCGAGGGCTTGGCCTTCGAATACCGCCACGATAGCCATCTTATCCAAGGCTGGCTGGATGGCGAGCGGAGCGCAGACTTTCCGACCATCAAGACCGATCAAGATATTTTTATCGAACTGGACGGACGCCTGGTGTTCAGCAGTATCGAAGGTCTAGAACCGGCGCAAATGGCGCAGATCCTGGCCGATCATGACGTCCTGTCGAGCTTGTATCGGGTAGCGAACGGCGAGTACCGCATCTATCATCTCTATCCGGCACAGAGCTGGCAAATCGCAACCAACAACAGCAAGTTTGCCTTGCTGGTTCCGACCACCCTTATTCTATTTATCGCCAGCATGGCGGGCTGGATTTTACGCAGCATGCACCTGAAGGTGCGCCAGCTAGTGACCACCACGCAGACCATCGCGCGCGGCGATCTCAGCCAGAATCCAACGTTCGAGGGCAAGGATGAATTTTTTCTGCTCGGCGAAAGTTTGGAGTCCATGCGCCAGCAGCTTAAGAATGATCAAGACAATCGAACGCGCCTGCTGATGGGTATTTCGCACGATCTAAAGACCCCCCTGGCGAGCATCATCGGCTATGTTCAGGCCATCCAGGATGGCCTCGCCAAGACCGATGCAACCCGCGCTAAATACATCGATATTATCGCCGTTAAATCGGAACTATTGGACAGCCGCATCCGCGCCTTGATTGAGTTTGTAAAGCTGGAAACGAGCCAGTGGCAGGTCAATAAAAAAAACCAGGACCTCAATGCCTATATCGAGACCTGGTTTGCCGAGTTGAGTAATGATATTGAGGTCAGTGGCCGTTTTAGCGCGCTGAGCAATGGTTTGCCAAGCAACCTAGCGCTGAATTTTGACAGTGAATTGTTGCGTCGTGGCTTAGACAACCTGGTGTCCAATGCCATCAAATACAGCCCCCTTGAAAGCACCGTATACCTGGCCATCCACCTGGTTAGTCACAACGGCGACCCGGAGGTCCAGCTGCAGGTTAAAAATACTGGCATGCCCTATTCCACTGGCCAGCAAAAAAGCCTCTTCCAAGCCTTCTATCGCGCCGATAACGGCCGCAATAAGGACGGCATGGGGCTAGGCCTGACCGTGGTCGAAAAGGTGGCCCAGCTGCATGGCGGCCGGGCCCATTATCAGTATCTAGACGAGCAGCATGTTTTTAGTCTAACGCTGGCCTGCTTAACGCCGCCCGCTACTATTTTTTAGTGACCCTCCTCTACTCTTTAGTCACCCGCGACTGCTCTTTCGACACCTGCTTGTGCTCTTTAGAAACTCACTACTGCTGTTTAGAAACCCGCTACGGCTCGTGGATCCAGTTGAGCATAACCCCTTCAAAAGCGGTATAGCCGCGGATACCAATGTACCAAGTCGTCGGTGCCGGATTATTGAAATGGCAGCGCTCGTTATTGCCATTGGCAAAGGGTCGGCAGTCATAGCTGCCCGGATTCGGTTTTGAGCCTTGACGGACATAGAGGTCCGCATCACCAATACCCCCGCTGATATCGACATCGAAGGTGGCTCGCCCGGCGGGGATCTCGACACTGTAGTAGAGCCAACCTTGGCGAGGGGCCGAGAGATTCACTTCCGTGCCCGAGTTGGTATCACCACCGAAAATCTCATAGCTGGCCGTCAGGCGGGTGCCGCTATAGCTCCGGTAAGCCTGCACTAAGACATAGTAGGTACCGGCCTGGGCGACATCGTAGGCGCAGTTTTCATTGTTGCCCGAGGTATAGGGACGGCAATCGTAGTCCGTCAAGGTCGGCATGCTGCCATACTTCACATACAGATCCGCATCACCGGTACCCTCGGCCAATTGGAACAATACACTGCTGGCCTCCTCTGGCACGTCGAAGGTAAAGAACAGACCAGTACCCGACGCACCCGACAGCTGGGTCACCGGCACGCCATTGACCAGTTCGGTCACCTCCGGGCCGCTACCACAGGACTCGGTCGGCACGCCGACATTATCGAAGGCGGTGGCCACATCGGCAATCGAATAGCCCAAGGCGCTGGTGGCACTGAGCACACCACAAGCACCGGTAATATAATCGGTATTCTGAGTCCAATAGACCTGATTGGCGCGCACGAAGATATCAAAAGCTTTGCGCGTGTCCCAAC
>Ga0115549_1000431_pt1 | contig 26894 bp, 22 predicted proteins | sample COGITO_mtgs_1004_2_FD_87176 | JGI IMG/M metagenome (GOLD analysis project Ga0115549, IMG submission 87176) | Pelagic marine microbial communities from North Sea - COGITO_mtgs_100430 | ecosystem: Environmental > Aquatic > Marine > Epipelagic | place: Germany:Helgoland, sampling site Kabeltonne...
CGAAGTTTTATCAGAAATCTTAACTACCCACAAAGGAGAAAAAATAGAAGACGAAGCCCTTCTAAAACAAGCAGAGCTCTATGAAAAAACCGGGCAATACAAAAAAGCAGAAGCCAATTACCTAAAAATAATTGCCATTTATAAAGATGAAATCTTAGCAGATGATGCGTATTTTAACCTCGCAAATTTATATGAGAACCAATTACAAGATCTGCAAAAAGCAAAAGAGTATTACGAACAAATTATTTTTGACTTTGCAGATAGCATCTACTTTACCCAATCTAGAAAGAAGTATAGAATCCTCAGAGGAAGATAAAAATAATAACCTTGAACCCTATGTATATTTATAACGTCACCATTAACGTAGAAAACGACATACACCAAAAGTGGTTAGATTGGATGAAAAACAGCCACATCCCAGCCATGCTAGCTACTCAAAAATTTAGCAAAGCACTAATGACCAAAGTAATGGTAGAAGAACAAATGGGTGGCATCACCTACTCTGTACAATACACAACAGACAGCAAACAAACCCTGCAGAGGTATTACACACAAGATGCTCCAACACTCAGGGCGCAGAGCAAACAATTTGAGGGTAAATTTGTAGCCTTTAGAACAGAATTAGAGGTAATATCTGAGCAATAAGCTAACCATGGCAAAAAAGAAAAAATACAACAAACACAGCGCGGTTCCTAAGCGAGAATTTAATCCGCAAAACGATGGGGTACGTGCTAAAAAATATCTGGGGCAACACTTCTTGACAGACGAGAAAATTGCCTATGATATTTCTCAAACCTTGAGCCTTGAGGGGTATAAAAATGTACTAGAAATTGGCCCAGGTACCGGAGTGATGACCAAATATTTACTAAAAAAAGACATCAATCTAGTAGCTATGGAACTCGATAGCGAATCTGTAGAGTATTTAAGTACTCATTACACAAATGAAAACCTACAGATTTTAGAGGCAGATTTCTTAAAAGAGGACCTACAAGATTATTTTGGAGACCAGCAGTTTGGTATTACTGGCAACTTCCCTTACAATATATCTACCCAAATTGTCTTTAAAATGCTTGAGATAAAGCAGCAGGTGCCAGAATTTAGTGGAATGTTTCAAAAAGAAGTAGCACAGCGTATTTGCGCCAAAGAAGGCAGTAAAACTTACGGCATCCTCTCTGTACTAACCCAGGTGTTTTATGACGCAGAGTACCTTTTTACGGTTCCACCCACAGTATTTAACCCACCGCCCAAGGTAGAGAGTGGCGTGCTCAGGTTACTTAGAAAAGCCTCCTTAGACATTGATTGTAGTGAAGCTATGCTGTATAAAGTTGTTAAAACGGCCTTCCAGCAAAGACGTAAAACCCTAAGAAATAGTTTAAAATCTTTTAATCTTTCAGATAAAATAAAAGAAGATGCTATCTTTGGACAAAGACCCGAGCAGCTATCAGTAGCGCAATTTATTGCACTAACACAAAAATTAGAAGCCGATGCAATTTCAACTCACCAGTGATTTTATAGCGCAAATAACACAACTCATTGCCAAAAAAGACGGCAATGCCTTGCGCGAACTTTTGCAAGATATTCACTTTGCAGACATCGCAGAACTCATCGGAGAACTCAAAAGCGATCAGGCTATATACCTAGTAAAACAATTAGAGAGTGATTTAACATCTGAGGCCCTAATGGAGCTAGATGATGATGTAAGAGAAAAAATTCTTGAGCGTCTTTCTCCAAAAGAAATTGCTGCAGAGCTGCAGGAACTTGACACAGATGATGCTGCAGATATCATTGCAGAACTGGATGAAACAACCCAGCAAAAAGTAATAGATAAAATTGAAGATCAAGAGCGTGCCGCAGATATTGTTGAATTACTTAATTATGATGAGGATACCGCTGGAGCTTTAATGGCCAAAGAATTGGTACAAGTAAAAGAAACCTGGACCGTGGCAGGGTGTGTACGTGAAATGCGCCGCCAGGCAGAAAATGTAACAAGGGTACACTCCATTTATGTAACCAACAAAGAAGGAAAACTTACCGGTAGGCTCTCTTTAAAAGATTTACTCACCGCAGAAGCAAAAACAAAAATTAGTGACGTTTTTATACCAAAGGTAGATTACGTAACGGTACACACAGAAAATGAAGAAGTAGCACGTATTATGCGAAAGTATGATTTGGAGGCGATCCCCGTTGTAGATCAACAGGGTATTTTGGTGGGAAGAATTACCATTGATGATATTGTAGATTTCATAAAAGACGAGGCAGAAAAAGATTACCAAATGGCTGCGGGTATCTCTCAAGATGTAGAGGCAGATGATAGTATTTTAGACCTCACTAAAGCAAGATTACCTTGGCTTGTCCTAGGACTCATAGGAGGTCTTGGCAGTGTGTATATTATGAGAGGGTACGATGAGGCGCTTGCAACCCACGTAGAATTGTTTTTCTTTACCCCCCTTATTGCGGCTATGGCTGGAAATGTTGGGGTACAATCTAGCGCGATTATTGTACAAGGTTTGGCCAATGACAATGTAAAGGGAAGTTTATTTAAAAGGCTGCTTAAAGAGGTAGGACTAGCCCTTATAAACGGATTGGCTCTTGGCCTTTTGGTGGTTTTATTTGGAGTGCTTTCTTCTATGGATCAAAAGGTGGCTTTTACCATCGCTATTTCTATGCTACTGGTAATTATTGTTGCGGCACTAATAGGCACCTTTGTGCCAATAATCTTAGACAAAAAAGGCATAGATCCAGCCATTGCAACAGGCCCTTTTATAACAACAAGCAATGATATTTTTGGGATATTTTTATTCTTTTTTATAGCCAAAATGATATTAAATTTTTAGGCCTCTTCTAGTTCCCGCTATTGCTCTTACAATCTTAAAAACTAATTTTTTAAATCAAAAAGACACCCCAATGCACCCAATAAACATCAAAGAAAAACTTAGCAAATTTGATACAAAATGGCATCCACACCAAATAGCAGTAGTAGATGATATGCAAATACTACTAGCCAAGATTAAAGGTGAGTTTGTATGGCATAAACACCAGGAGCAAGATGAGCTTTTTTTTGTTCAAAAAGGGGTGCTAGAAATGCACTTTAGAGATAAAATAGAGATTGTCCAACAGGGAGAAATTATTGTAGTTCCAAAAGGTGTAGACCATTGTCCGAAAAGCCATACAGATCAAGAAGTACATCTATTACTTTTTGAAAAACTAGACACCAAACATACCGGAAATGTGGTGCATGAGAAAACACAAAACTTTTATCCAAAAATTTAACCTTTATATAATATAAAGCAAAGGATCTCTAAAACAAAGACCTAGTATCTTTGCACTACTATTGCGAAAAATGAAAATACTGCATCTAGATCAAAACCATCCCTTGCTATTGCAGCAACTCACCCAAGCTGGGTTTGACTGCCAAGAAGATTACACCTCATCAAAACAGGATATAGAAAAAACAATAGCCTCCTACCATGGCATTGTCATTAGAAGTAGATTTAAAATCGATACACAATTTATTGATGCCGCTAGCAACCTAAAATTTATAGCTCGTGTAGGAGCTGGTCTAGAGAGCATCGATATTGCTTATGCAGAAAGTAAAAACATAATGCTTTTTGCAGCGCCACAGGGAAACAAAAATGCAGTAGCAGAACATGCCCTTGGCATGCTATTATCACTGTTTAATAAGTTAAATAGCGCAGACAGGCAAGTAAAAGCTGGGCACTGGAATAGGGAGCCTAATAGAGGAGTAGAAATTCAAGGAAAAACCATTGGTATTATTGGCTACGGAAACATGGGCCGTTGTTTTGCAAAAAAATTCAAAGGGTTTAATTGTAACGTACTTTGTTATGACATCAAGCAAGATATAGGAAATAAAAATGCAACACAAGTGTCTCTAAAAACACTGCAAGAGAAGGCAGATATCCTCAGCCTCCACATACCTTGGACGCCACAAACCAACAAAATGATAAATGCAAATTTTATAGCAAATTTTAAAAAACCATTTTGGCTTATTAACACCGCACGAGGAAAAACCGTAGTGACCAAAGATGTAGTTTGCGCATTAAAAAGCGGAAAAATACTAGGGGCTGGTTTGGATGTTTTAGAGTATGAAAAACTATCTTTTGAAACATTATTTACAGATAAATTGCCCCAAGAGCTAAAAGAACTTTTGGCCATGGACAATGTTATTTTAAGTCCACATGTGGCAGGGTGGACCATTGAGAGTAAAGAAAAATTAGCGCAAGTTATTGTTCATAAAATAACTACTGCCTTTACATAAAAACCTATCCAATTAGCACATTATTTTAAAAAAATAACGCAATGACAACACAAGAATTTTTTAACATCCTAAAAAAGCATACAGATAAATCCTTGCTTTTTCAATACATGCCAGGGCAGCTCGTTGGAGCTAATTATCATATAACAGAAGTAAAACATATCACGGTAGATTCTGTTGATTGTGGCGCTAGAGAAGATTCCTGGAAACAAACCCTCATACAGCTATGGGAAAGCCCCTTGGAGGTTGGAAAGACAGATTTTATGAGTTGTGAGAAAGCCTTAGCTATTTTAGACACCGTAGGAAAAATAAAACCTTACACCCATCAAAGCGAGGTTTGTTTTGAATATGGAAATGCCTTATTTCATACCGCTCAATTATTTGTTACTGGTGTAGAGATTCATGGAAGTAATCTAATGCTAAGTCTGGCAACGCAAAAAACAGCTTGTAAAGCAGAAGATATTTGCGGAGTTCCAGAAATTGAAAACAGCCAGCCACAGGCAAATAATTGCGCCCCAGGGAGTGGTTGCTGTTAAAAATTTATAACTAAACCCAAATACAAAAAATACATGAAAAACATATTAGTACTTTGTACCGGTAATAGTTGCCGAAGCCAAATGGCACATGGATACCTTCATCAATTTCTTGCAGACAAAGCAACCATATACAGTGCAGGCATAGAAACACACGGTATTAACCCAGGAGCGGCCTTAGCTATGAAAAAAGACGGGATTGATATCTCTAATCATACCTCCAACAACGTGAATGAATACCAAGAAATAGATTGGCATTATATAATCACAGTCTGTGATCATGCCTATGAAAACTGTCCCTTCATTGCGGCGCCAAATGCAGAAAGATTACACCATAATTTTTATGACCCCTCAAAATTTATTGGCACATCAGAGCAAACACAAGCTGCATTTATAAAAGCTAGAGAAGAAATAAAAGACTATTGCCACAGCTTTTCAAAAACTCATTTTAATCTTTAATAACCACCTGCACGGTCTCTCTACTTTCTTGTTTTAACAAAATCTCTTTGTTTTGAATAAGAGATTTTACATCATTTAAGGATGCGTGACGGATGGTATAGAGAGTCACATCTTCATTCCAACTTACCCTGAAGGCAGAGCGTAGTGAGGCTAGCAGCACCTCTAAATTATTGTAAGTATTGTCAACAACAACAGAAAAACTAATGGCAGAGTTTTGAATTAAGGAAACCTTCATTTTGTATTTGTGAAGCAACTTAAACACATCACTAATATTTTTTTCTACTATAAAACTAAAATCCAGTGATGATAAAGAAAGTAATACTTGTCCTTTCTTTAAAATAAAACAGGCTGTTTTTGGATCTAGGGTAACCCCTTTTCCAACACAAGTGCCTGGACTTAGTGGGTCATAAAAAGACTTCACAAATAAAGGAATTTCTTTTTTCTGTAAAGGCTGTAAGGTTTTAGGGTGTATGACAGAGGCCCCATAAAATGCCAATTCTATGGCTTCTCTATAAGAAATGTGATGCAATAAGGTGGTGGTTTTAAAATACCTAGGGTCTGCATTTAAAACCCCAGGAACATCTTTCCAAATGGTAACACTCGCTGCGTTTAAACAATAGGCAAGTATTGCGGCGGTGTAATCACTTCCCTCTCTACCCAATGTTGTTGTAAAGTTATTACTGGCCTCCGCCGCCAAAAAACCTTGGGTTATGGTAATTCCTGTAGGTGCTATATTTTTTACAATCTGCTGCTTTGTTGCTTGCCAATCTACAGAGGCATCCCTAAAACTTTGGTCTGTAACGATGCACCTACGAATATCTACCCAGGTATTTTTTATAGCCATTTGGTTTAAAAATGCAGATACAATGGTGGTAGATAGTAGCTCTCCATAGCCCACCACTTGGTCATAAACATAGGCCTTGTTGGTAGATTTATTGGTGTTTAAAAAAGACGATAACGTGGTAATTAATTCTTGTATTTGTCTAAAAACTGGCGCATTAAGATCTGTAAATATTTCCTGAGAAATCCCCTGGTGATATGCCTTAATATCTTCTATAGCTTGTTTTACTTTTTCAGGGGCATTAAAATAACAGTTCACAACACCCTCTAGGGCATTGGTCATTTTACCCATTGCCGAAATTACAATTACAAGATTAGCCTGTTGTGTTTGCTCTAAAACAGTAGCTACATTTCTAACCCCTTGAGCATCTTTTACAGAGGCGCCACCAAATTTAAAAACATGTATAGTAGGAATCACAAAGCACTGTTTTTAGGGTTACTACCAGAGGAAATAAAATCAGACAATCCCTCTTGGTCTAATTGAGCTACATACCAATCTTTTAAAATTGTTGCTCCTGTTTTTTCATAAAATTTTATGGCAGGGGTATTCCAACCAAGGACTGCCCACTCTACTCTTTTTACATTAAAAGATGCTGCATACTCCATAACTTTTTTATACAGTGCCATGCCAACACCTTGACCTCGTTTAGAGGCTTTTACTATCAAATCTTCTAGATGAACCGTGCGTCCCTTCCAGGTAGAAAATCTAAAATAGCATACAGCCATTCCAACAATTTGACCTTCCAAAAGAGACACAAAACAAGTAAAAAGGGGCTGGTCACTAAAGCCCTCTGCCACTAGGGTATCTACATCAATCTGCACTGCATTTGGTTGTTTCTCATACACCGCAAGTTCTTTGATAAGCTTGAGTACCTCAGGCATATCCTCTTTATTGGCTTTTCTTACAACGACATTCATTAGATCTAGTTTTGATACACAAATATCGGTTCAATTTCTTAAAAAATGCGATATTTGCATTAAATTCCTTGAACAACACATTATGCCAAATAAAAATAAAACATTAGGAGAATTTATTATAGAAAACCAAACAGAATTTAAATACTCTTCTGGAGAACTTTCTAGACTAATTAATTCTATACGTTTGGCGGCCAAGGTAGTAAATCATGAAGTAAACAAAGCTGGTTTGGTTGATATCTTGGGAGCAGCAGGAGATACAAATGTGCAGGGAGAAGACCAACAAAAATTGGATGTGTATGCAAATGATGTGTTTATCAAAACTCTCATCAATAGAGAAATTGTGTGTGGTATTGCCAGTGAAGAAGAAGATGACTTTATAACCATTGTTGGTAGAAATGAAAAAAATGACAATAAATATATTGTCTTAATAGATCCTCTAGATGGATCTTCAAATATAGATGTTAATGTTTCTGTAGGAACTATTTTTTCTATTTACCGAAGAATTACCCCAGAGGGGTCTCCGGTAACTATCAATGATTTTTTACAGCCAGGAAACAAGCAAGTTGCCGCAGGTTATATTGTATATGGTACCTCAACAATGATTGTATATTCCACAGGACATGGAGTAAATGGCTTTACCCTAAACCCAGCCATTGGAACCTATTACTTATCTCATCCCAATATGCAATTTCCAGAAGACGGAACTATTTATTCTGTAAATGAAGGAAACTATGTGCATTTCCCCCAAGGTGTTAAAGATTATATCAAGTACTGCCAAAAAGAAGAACAAGACAGGCCTTACACTTCAAGATATATTGGGTCTTTGGTTTCAGATTTCCATAGAAATATGATTAAAGGAGGTATATACATGTACCCAAATACCTCAAAAGATCCAAATGGAAAATTACGATTGTTGTATGAATGTAACCCCATGGCCTACATAGCAGAACAATCTGGAGGTAAAGCCAGTGATGGGTATACAAGAATTCTTGACATCAAACCTACCAAGTTACACCAACGCGTTGCTTTTTTCTGCGGAAGTAAAAACATGGTCACCAAGGCAGAAAGCTTTATGAAGTAAGGCTTTTTAATAGCTACAGCGCATTTTCTTTAATATCATTGACTACCTCTGGATTTAACAGGGTAGAAATATCTCCTAAAGTATCGGTTTGTTTCTCAGCAATTTTGCGCAGTATTCTGCGCATAATCTTTCCGCTCCTAGTTTTTGGTAAGCCCTGTGTGAATTGAATTTTATCAAGTTTTGCAATAGCGCCAATCTCTTGTCTGATCTTTGTATTTATCTCTTTGCGGAGTTGGTCTTGATTTGTAGCACCAGATTTTTTAAGGGTTACATACCCGTAAAGGGCGGTCCCTTTTACATCATGAGAAAAACCAACGACAGCACTTTCTGCAATCAAAGGATGTTGGTTTATTGCGTCCTCGATAGGAGCGGTGCCTAAATTATGGCCAGATACAATAATAACATCATCTACCCTTCCGGTTATTCTATAATTACCTTGGGGGTCTCTCAGTGCGCCATCACCGGTAAAATAAACCTTATCAAAGGTTGAGAAATAGGTTTGTTTATAACGCTGATGATCTCCATATATAGTGCGCGCCATAGAAGGCCATGGAAAGGTGATACATAATTTTCCTTGTCCTTGAGGAGTTGAGATTTGTTGCCCTGTGTCATCCATAAGGGCTAGTGTAATACCAGGCAAAGGTAGGGTTGCGTAAGTTGGAATTGTTTTTGTAATTCCTGGCAATGAGGTAATCATAATACCGCCCGTCTCTGTTTGCCACCAAGTATCTACTATGGGTGCTTTGTTTTTACCAATATGATCATCATACCAATGCCAAGCTTCCTCATTTATAGGCTCTCCAACAGTGCCAAGTACTTTTAAAGAAGATAAATCGTGCTTCTCTACCACAGATAATGATTCTTTAGCTAAGGCTCTAATGGCTGTTGGCGCTGTGTAAAACTGAGTGACTTTGTGTTTTGCCACTACCTCCCAAAAGCGTCCTGCATCTGGATAGATGGGTACTCCTTCAAACATCAAGGAAGTGGCGCCGTTGGCCAAAGGGCCATAAACAATGTAGCTGTGGCCTGTAACCCAGCCAATATCTGCGGTACACCAATACACATCTTTCTCTTGATACTGAAATACATTTTTAAACGAAAAGGCGCTGTACACCATATACCCCGCAGTTGTGTGTACCATTCCTTTGGGTTTTCCGGTAGACCCAGAGGTGTATAAAATAAATAAGGGGTCTTCTGCATCCATGACCTCAGCTTGGCACACACTAGAGGCAGCATCAAGAAGTGGTTGAATCCAATAATCACGGTTCTCTTTCAAGGTGATTTGGGTCCCTATTCTTTTAACAACTAATACCGTTTGTACAACCTCACAACTTAAAAGCGCCGTGTCAACTATAGATTTTAAATCTATGGTTTTAGCGCCCCTATAAGATCCATCACTGGTAATAACCATTTTACAATCGCAATCGTTAATTCTTGTGGCTAGTGCCGTAGCAGAAAACCCAGCAAACACCACAGAATGAACTGCGCCAATTCTAGCACAAGCCAATACGGCTATGGCTAACTCTGGTATCATAGGTAAATACAAACACACCCTATCGCCTTTTTGTATGCCTTTACTCTTAAGCACATTTGCCATTTTACAAACACGCTGGTGAAGTTCTTTATACGTAATAGCCTGTGAAGGATCTTTAGGATTATTAGGCTCAAACAGCAAGGCAGTTTTGGATCCTCGAGTGGGCAAATGTCTGTCTATACAATTTAATGTGATGTTTAATTTAGCGCCTTTAAACCAACTTACCTGCGGTATAGACAAATCATGTTCTAATACACTTTCCCAGGGGGCTATCCAGTCAAAATTTTCTCGAGCAATGGTAGCCCAAAAATCTTTTGGGGTGTTGGAGGCGTCTTCACAGGCCTTATTGTAAGCCTCTAGCGTATCGATATGGTAATGGTTTTTCATTTATAGGTATTTTAGAAACAGAAAGATACTATTTTTTAATTCTACTATTTTATTTAAAAAATAAGTACCGTAAATTTACAAACATACATTTGTTGTAACAAATACCTACAGTCTTGAAAAAACTACTACAAATTCTCAATATTTTATTTTTTACAGCCACAATTTATGTTAATTACGCATCTAGTGTAGGGTTGTTTAATAATAGCACACAAGCAGCTATTAGTGGTAAATATCAAACTCTTTTTACCCCTGCCAGCTACGGGTTTTCTATTTGGGGAATTATATATCTGCTACTTCTTGGATTTGTTATCTACCAATCTAGAAGTCTTTTTGTTAGTGTATCTGATGATCGCTTTATAGAAAAAACAGGAGGTTGGTTCATACTTAGTTGTATTGCAAATAGCCTCTGGTGCTATTTGTTTGTTTGTGATTATATACTACTATCTACCTTTGTTATTTTGTTTATTTTGTTTTGTTTATTACAAATTGTTCTGAGAAATAAAATCAAACGCTACAAAGCACCAATTACAACAATTGTGTTTCTATGGTGGCCTTTTATCATTTATAGTGGATGGCTAACCGTGGCCTGTATTGCAAATGTTACCATCTATCTTACAAAAATTGGATGGGATGGCTGGGGTCTCTCCCCCCAAGGGTGGACTTTTATTTTAATTGGCATTGCTACTTTACTAAATCTTATTGTCACTTGGAGACAAAACATGCGAGAATTTGCCTTAGTTGGGGCTTGGGGGCTTGTAGCTATTGGAGTTGCAAATACAGAAAGTTATCAGGCTATAACCCAAATGGCCTATGTATGTGCAGGGTTGTTAATTGTAAGTTGTGGCATCCACGCCATTAAAAGTAAGTGAATTTGTTTAAATAAATCTTAACGCCCTTTGTGAGGATTTAACTTTGGTCTATTTTTGCGTTCTATGAGCAAAATACTTGTTCGCTCTCTCTTTAGAGAGTCTTCTGCACAATCAGCATTAATAACCCAGCTTAATGAAAAAAGCAGGGATAACTGCGTGGTGTCAGGACTTGTTGGAAGCGCTTTGTCTATCACAATTGCAGAGGTATTCAAACAAACAGCGCTTCCCTTTGTGCTTATTTTAAATGACAAAGAACAAGCGGCATATCATCTCAATGATCTAGAAAACATACTGGGAGATCAAAACGTACTTTTCTATCCAGGGAGCTATAGAAGACCTTATCAAATAGAGCAGACCGACAACGCAAATGTTTTGCTGCGGAGTGAGGTTTTAAACCGTATCAATTCTAGAAAAAAACCAGCTCTTATTGTTACCTACCCAGAGGCATTGTTTGAGAAAGTGGTCACAAAAAAAGAGCTAGAAAAAAACACACTAAAAATTTCGGTGGCAGAACACCTTTCTATTGATTTTGTAAACGAAGTATTATTTGAATATAATTTTAAAAGGGTAGATTTTGTTACAGAACCAGGAGAATTTTCTGTTAGAGGGGGTATTTTAGATGTATTTTCTTTTAGTAATGATGAGCCCTACAGAATAGAATTTTTTGGAGATGAAATTGACTCTATAAGAACCTTTGATGTTGAAACACAACTCTCACTTGAGCAGTTAAAAAAAGTGTTTGTGATCCCTAATGTAGAAAACAAACTGCTAGAAGAAAACAGAGAAAGTTTTCTTAAATATATCTCTGGAAAAACTGTTGTTTGCCTTAAAGATCCAGAAATAATTAATAATGCCATAGACACTCTTTTCTCTAAAGCGACCCAGGCATATAACAAGCTGCAAGGGGAGGTTAAAAGAATTTCTCCTGATGCGCTATTTTGCACCTCAGGGCTATTAAAAAAACAATTTGAAGGATTTAAAACAATTACTTTAGCCAATAGTAACCCTCACGGGTTGAGAGAAAAAACAGGTAATAATCTAACAGATGACACTTCAAAGAGTATTCCCTTTAACACCAAACCACAACCTTCCTTTAACAAACAGTTTGATTTACTAATTGAAAACCTAAATCAAAATACAACAAAGGGATTTACCAATTATATTTTTTGTGCCAGTGAGCAGCAAGCAAAACGATTTGAAGATATTTTTGCAGATGCCAAGGTAGGTGTAACGCAATTTGAGACAGTGGTATTTCCGCTCTACCAAGGTTTTATTGACCACCAAAGCAAACATGTTTGCTACACAGACCATCAAGTTTTTGAACGCTACCACAAATTTAGTCTTAAAAACGGATACGCTAAAAAACAAGCCATTACCCTAAAAGAATTAACCAACCTTGTAGTGGGTGATTATGTAACTCATATTGATCACGGAATAGGAAAGTTTGGAGGTTTGCAAAAAATTGAGGTAGAGGGCAAACAACAAGAAGCAATTAAATTAATATATGGGGAGCGTGATATTTTATATCTAAGCATACACTCATTACATAAAATTTCGAAATACACTGGTAAAGATGGTACGGTTCCAAAAATTTATAAATTAGGAAGTGCTGCCTGGAAAAAACTAAAACAAAAAACAAAAGCTAGGGTCAAACACATTGCGTTTAACTTAATAGAGTTATATGCAAAAAGAAGGCTGCAAAAAGGATTCCAATATGATCCCGATAGCTATTTGCAACACGAATTAGAGTCTAGCTTTATCTTTGAGGATACTCCAGATCAGTCCACCGCAACAGCTGATGTAAAAGCAGACATGGAGAGTGAGCGCCCTATGGATAGATTAATTTGTGGTGACGTTGGGTTTGGGAAAACAGAAGTTGCGGTTCGGGCAGCTTTTAAAGCCGTTGATAATGGCAAACAGGTAGCCATTTTGGTACCTACCACAATATTGGCATTTCAGCACTTTAAAACCTTTAGTGAGAGATTGGATACCATGCCGGTAAAGGTAGATTACCTAAACAGATTTCGAACTGCCAAAGAACGTAAAGGTGTTTTAGAAAACCTAAAAAATGGGAGATTAGACATCGTTATTGGGACCCACCAGCTGGTAAGTAAAGCAATTGAGTTTAAAGATCTTGGACTACTAATTATAGATGAAGAGCAAAAATTTGGAGTTGCCGTAAAAGACAAATTAAAAACAATTAAAGAAAATGTAGACACCCTTACCCTAACGGCTACACCAATACCAAGAACACTTCAGTTTTCACTGATGGCTGCTAGAGATTTAAGTGTCATTACTACCCCACCACCCAACAGACACCCTGTTGAGACTAGTGTAATTAGATTTGGAGAAGAAATCATAAGAGATGCCATTATCTATGAAATATCAAGAGGAGGACAAACCTTTTTTGTACACAACCGTATAGAAAATATAAAAGAAGTTGCTGGCATGATACAGCGGTTGGTTCCAGACGCTAAAATTGGCATTGGGCACGGCCAATTAGAGGGTAAAAAACTAGAGGCGCTCATGCTAGGGTTTATGAACAACGAATTTGATGTACTGGTGGCCACCACCATTATAGAAAGCGGTCTAGATGTCTCTAATGCAAATACTATATTTATAAACAATGCAAATAACTTTGGGCTAAGTGACCTTCACCAAATGCGAGGGCGTGTGGGGAGAAGCAATAAAAAAGCATTTTGTTATTTTATAACACCTCCGTATGCTGCCATGACAGATGACGCTAGAAAAAGAATCACTGCCCTAGAGCAGTTTAGTGATTTGGGTAGCGGGATTAACATTGCCATGAAAGATCTTGAAATTAGAGGAGCTGGAGATTTACTAGGAGGTGAACAAAGTGGATTTATAAACGAAATTGGTTTTGAAACCTATCAAAAAATATTAGCAGAGGCCATACAAGAGTTAAAAGAAAAGGAGTTTAAAGAATTGTATGAAACCACCGATACAGATTTTGAAAACAGAACCTTTGTAAAGGAGGTAAGCATCGATACAGATTTTGAATTGTTATTCCCTGATGAATATATAAACAACATTACCGAAAGGTTAAACCTATATACTAAGCTTAACGAAATTAAAGATCAAGCCGGCCTCCAGGCATTTGAAAAGACCCTAGAAGACCGCTTTGGAGAGTTGCCCCCTCAAGTGGTCTCCTTATTTGATAGTGTACGTATTAAATGGATTGCAATAAAAATGGGAATAGAGCGGGTAATCATTAAACAAGGCCGCTTTGTTGGGTATTTTATTAGTGATCAACAGAGTGATTTTTATCAAACCCAAAGCTTTTCTAAAGTACTAGCCTTTGCACAAAACAACCCAAATAGAGTAAAAATAAAAGAAAAAAACACTCGAAATGGGCTGCGTTTATTACTCACCATAGAACAAGTTTCTTCAATCTCCAATGTATTATCCAAACTAGAGAGGGTCTGTTTATAATCTTTGTTTTATTGTTTAAAAATAATAAAAGGCCTCTTTAAAGTGAGAAATCTCTTGTGTAGATTTATTTTTTATAATAGCCAAAATATCAAACCTAGCCTCTAAGGTAATATTGTTTGAAACCAAGTACTGGTTTGCCGCATAAAGCAGCAGTTTTATTTTTTCTTCACTTACAAAAGACTGCGGATCTCCAAAGTAATTACTCGTTCTTGTTTTAACCTCAACAATAATAATTTGATCCTCTTTTTTTGCAATAATATCTATTTCTGCTCTTTGAAACCTCCAGTTTCTCTCTAAAATGATATAGTGATTTTTTAATAAATAATTTACCGCAAGAGATTCTCCCAGGCGGCCTAAATCTGTATGGATTGCCATTGTTTTATGGGTTAAAAAAGGGGCTATAAAAGGGGAGGAATGTAGCTATAAAATTAAGTAATTATTTCTTAAATACACCCCTAAGTGTAGTGTAAATCTACCTTTTTTGAACTAACGGCTAGGGTTACTTGTTTGCCAAAAACTAGCGCTCTGTTGTCCTGTATATGACCTGCAGGAAAATTAAAACACACTGGATAATTATATTCTTGAACTGCTTCTAAAATGATTTCATGGGCGGTGCTGCCAAAGGCAATAGTATTGTCTCGCATCTCGCTCATACCACCTACAATAAGACCTGCAAGATTTTTAAGGCGCCCACTTCTCTTTAAATTTTGCATCATTCTGTCTATATGATATAGCATTTCGTCTAAATCTTCAATAAACAATATTTTACCATACCAATCTATCTCACTGGGGCTATCTAAAATACTATACAGCACAGACAAATTACCCCCAACCAAGGTTCCTGTTGCATTGCCATTTCTAGACAAAGGGGAAGATTCAAAGCCATAGGAAATATGAGGAGTTTCTCCAAAGAGCGCTTGCTGCAATGTGTCTCTTGTGGCTTTTGATTTTTGTTCTATCTCCAAACACATTTGACCATGAATGGTTGGGATATCGAGTTTGTTGATATGGCTGTGCAATACGGTAATATCACTATAGCCAATAAGCCATTTTGGCCGCTCTATAAACTTAGTGAAATTTAACAAATCAACCATACGGATGGTCCCATACCCACCCCTAGCGCACCAAATAGCTTTTATATGAGGGGTGTCTAGCGCGTCTTGAAAATCTTGTGCACGCAAAACATCATCTCCAGCATATTGATGTTTTTCTGCGCCAATTGTCTTGCCCAAATACACTATTAAGCCCATTTGTTCTGCAAATAATATAGCAGGAGCTAGTTCTTTGATTGAAACTTTTCTAGCCGTAGAAACAATAGCAATAGTGTCTCCTTTTTTTAGTTTTTTGGGAAGCTTTTGATTTGTTGTATTCAAGATAATCTGTTGTATATTAAACTTTTAAGTTATATTTATGTCTTACAGTAAATACCAGTATAAAAGTACGAAGTATTTAATCACATTGGAGCATTAACAAACTATTTTATGGAAGTCACCACCAACCCTCCTTGTAACACCGCGCTACTTGAGCAGTATGTCCCCTCTGGGGAAAACCCTTGGACATCACAAAAAATAAAACACCTCTACAGGCGCCTGGCCTATGGCACTAACTTGGCAGGTATAGACGCAGCTCTTGCTCTTACCCCTGCTAACGTTGTAGATACTATTGTAGATACTGCTTTTAATTTAGCCCCAACACCACCACCGTCGTGGGGTTATTTTAGCCTTAGTGATTTTACTGATTATGATTCAGAAAACCCAGAAAATGTGAGTCAATGGTACATACAAACCGCTAATGATACAATAACAGAAGGTCTAAGAGCTAGACTCACCATGTTTTGGATGAACCACTTTGTTACAGAATTAGATAGCTATGGGTCTTATGCGCCCTATATGTTTCAATATTACAACCTAATGCAAACATATGCCTTGGGTAATTTTAAAGAGTTTGTCAGGGCGGTTGGTGTTAATTCTACAATGCTTATTTACCTCAATGGTTTTGAAAATACTAGTAACAACCCAAATGAAAATTATGCTAGAGAACTTTTTGAATTATTTACCCTAGGAGAAAATAATAATTATACACAACAAGACATATTACAAGCAGCAAGGGCGCTAACAGGTTACAACCATTGGGATGACCCTGGAGCGCAAATTTATTTTGATCAAAGCACTTGGGATTCAGACCCTAAAACAGTTTTTGGGTCTGAGGAGTTTTACACCTATGATCAGCTTATAGACACGCTGTTTGATCTCAGAGAGACAGAAATTGCACAATTTATTTGTACCAAACTTTATAAATTCTTTGTAAGCCATGAGTATGATTCCCTCACCCAACAAGATATTATTAATCCATTAGCACAAACGCTCATTGATGCTAACTTTGAAATGGTTCCAATGCTAAAACAGCTTTTTAAAAGTCAACATTTTTTTGACCAACGTGCCCTAGGAATAGTGATTAAAAGCCCTTTTGATGTTGTATTTAATTACATCAATGAAAGTAATTTCTTTTACAATGAACCTGTCTTGAATGGTTTGGTATATCATACGGGTATTTTAGGGCAACAAATATACAGCCCCCCGGATGTTTCTGGATGGCAACGAGACCAAACCTGGATAAATACGGCAACCTTATTGGCAAGATGGCAATTAATGGAGCTTTATAATGGCTATCTATTTGATTTAGGGTTACAAGCACAGTTTGTTGATTTGGCAAGAGAACTATCCAGTGATAGTAATGACCCTTTTGTAATAACAAAAGCGGTGGTAGATTTTTTTAACTCAAAAGAATTATTTACTGAGCCAGATTACCAGGTGGCAACGAGTGTTTTAAAATGGGATGTCCCTCAAAATTATTATGATGACGGCATCTGGAATTTAGATTATGAGACAGCACCTTATCAGGTATATCTTTTACTTAACCACCTAACAAAATTACCCGAATTTCAACTTAAATAAAAATTCTATGCTTTTTAAAGACACTCCATCTGGGAAAAAAAACAAAGAAATCAAAGAGGCCCATGACCAAGAACACGCCACTTGGAACCGCAGATCTTTTATACAAGCCCTTGGGCTTGCAGGAGCAGGAAGTATGATTCTTGGGGGTACCAACGTAAGTGCAACAGCACCCTCTCCACTATCTGTAGCCCTATCTGAGTCAGAGAATGATAATATTTTAGTGATTATACGTCTTAAAGGTGGAAATGATGGACTCAATACCATAGTCCCCCTTAATGATTATGGCACCTATGCAAACTTACGCCCAACCATACGCCACCAAGAAAATGAACTACTTTCACTGAGTCCAGAGTTTGCAATACCTAGTTATATGAATGCCTTAGAGTCTGTCTGGGGAGAGGGAAAGATGAAAGTAATACATGGGGTTGGATATCCAGATCAAAACTTATCTCACTTTAGATCCAGTGATATATGGGCCTCTGCAGACGCCATAAACGTTGAGCCAACTGGATGGTGGGGCCGCTACTTTGAAGATCTATATCCAGATTATTTAATAAATCCTCCCGAAGTTCCTCCAGCAATACAAATAGGAAGTGTTGGAAATCTTATTTTTAAAGGCTCAGATTCAAATTATGCATTTTCTGTTGCTAACCCAGATCAATTGGCAACAATAGGACAAACAGGAGCCTTGCATGATTTAGAAAATTTGCCAGAATGCCTTTATGGAGACAAACTCCTGTATGTAAGGTCTCAAACGAATACAACTTTTACCTATGCCCAGGTAATAAGTGATGCATATACATCCTCTAGTAATCAGGCGGCATATGTTCAAGATAAATTGTCTGACCAACTGGCAATTATAGCCAGAATGATTAAAGGAGGACTTGGCACCAAAGTTTATATGGTGACATTAGATGGTTTTGACACCCATGCAGATCAAGTTGGTAGACAAAGAGAACTTCACCAAGACTTGGCAAATAGTATAAAACACTTTTATGAAGATTTAGCCGCTCAAGGGTATGATGATAAAGTATTGGGCATGACAATCTCTGAGTTTGGAAGGCGTCCCTATGAAAATGGGTCTAATGGTACAGACCATGGAGCAGCTTCTCCAACATTTCTTTTTGGAGCCGGGCTTAACGGAAACGGCTTTGTGGGAACTCATCCAGAAATAAATGCCAGCTCCTGGGACAACAACAACAATCTTATCCCATCCACAGACTTTAGAGATGTATACGCAAGTGTATTAACAGATTGGTTTTGTCTAGACCCAAGTATTGTAAGTACCATTTTATTGAACGAAAATTACCAACCCCTTAATCTTGGCTTTAATTGCCAAGGGTTGAGTATTCCAGATTTCTCAAACACAAGCCACTTAAGCCATGTTCCTACCTACAAAGACAACCGCACTTTTATTGAGATTAACATGCAAAACACGGCCCATGTAGAGATTATCCTGTTTAATATCTTAGGGCAAGAGGTCGTTACCCTTACTAATGAAATTTTGCATCCAGGCAACCATAGCATAGATGTAAAAGCGAGGGCTAATACAAGACTTGGATATGGACAATATATTTACAGGATAAATACCCAAGGACAATTTTACAGTAAGAGTATTTTAATCAAGTAATATCAATTTTTAAATAACGTGGCATCTGCTTATTAAAATGTTATTTTTGTAGCATAACCTTTTGCCAAAAAAACATGAGTCAAGATCCAAAAAGATATACCATTACTGCCGCCTTACCCTACACAAATGGTCCTGTCCATATTGGGCATTTAGCAGGAGTGTATATTCCTGCAGATATTTACGCTCGTTTTCAGCGCATGCAATCAAAAGATGTTGCCTTTGTTTGTGGTAGTGATGAACATGGAGTGCCTATTACCTTAAAGGCAAAAAAAGAAGGGATTACTCCCCAGCAAGTGGTTGATAAATACCACAGTATCATTAAACAATCTTTTGAGGATTTTGGAATTTCCTTTGACAACTATTCCCGTACAAGTTCAAAAATACATCATGATACCGCTAGTGCGTTTTTTAAAAAACTGCACAGTGAGGGTGCGTTCATAGAAAAAGTAACACAACAATTATATGATGCAGATGCAAATCAATTTCTTGCAGATAGATTTGTGATAGGTACTTGTCCAAAGTGTGGTAATGAAGAAAGTTATGGAGACCAATGCGAAAGCTGCGGGACCTCCCACAACGCAACAGATCTTATAGGGCCAAAAAGTGCTATTACTGGTGCTACTCCTAGCTTAAAAGAAACCAAACACTGGTTTTTACCCTTAGATAAGTACGAGCCATTTTTAAAAGATTGGATTTTAGAGGAGCATCAAAAAGATTGGAAAACAAATGTATACGGCCAGTGTAAATCTTGGATTGATGATGGTCTTCGCCCCAGGGCTGTAACCCGTGATCTAGATTGGGGAATCCCCGTACCTGCCCCAGATGCAGAGGGAAAAGTGCTCTACGTATGGTTTGATGCACCAATTGGTTATATTTCGGCAACCAAGCAGTGGGCAGAAAAACAGGGCAAAGATTGGGAGCCTTACTGGAAAGATAAAGACACCAAACTACTGCATTTTATTGGTAAAGATAATATCGTTTTTCATTGTATCATTTTCCCTAGCATGCTTAAGGCTGAAGGAAGTTACATATTACCAAACAATGTTCCTGCCAATGAATTTTTAAATCTTGAGGGGGATAAAATTTCAACCTCAAAGAATTGGGCTGTATGGCTGCATGAATATCTAGAAGACTTTCCAGACCAGCAAGATGTACTTCGTTATGTACTAACCGCTAATGCTCCTGAGACAAAAGACAATGACTTTACTTGGGCAGATTTTCAAGCAAGAAATAACAATGAGCTTGTGGCTATCTTCGGAAACTTTATAAACCGCGTAACAGTGTTAACTCACAAATACTATGATGGGGTTACTCCTGGTGAGGGAACGCTCTCAACAATAGATACACAGACATTAAAAACATTACAAGCATATCCTGCAGTTATTGAAAGCTCTATAGAGCGGTACCGCTTTAGAGAGGCGCAACAGGAGCTTATGAATATTGCCCGGTTGGGTAATAAGTACTTGGCAGATCAAGAGCCTTGGAAAACTATAAAAACAGACCCCCAGCGCACCAAAACAGTTATGTATGTTGCCCTTCAAATTGCCACTGCACTAGCTGTTTTAAGTGAACCTTTTTTACCTCATACCTCCAAAAAACTAAAAGCAATGCTTAATATTAGCTCTAGAGAAACTCAAAATGGATTGCAATGGAGCGATGTAGCTACAAGGCAAGTTCTTTTAGCTGGTGGACATACCATACATAAAAACGAACTTCTTTTTAGCAAAATAGAGCAAACACAAATACAGGCACAAATGGATAAACTAGCTGCTAGTAAATTAGCAAATGAGGTTGCTAATAAAGCAATAATACCGCAAAAACAGACCTGCACCTTTGATGATTTTACAAAATTGGACATGCGTGTAGGAACTATCATTGAAGCAGAAAAAATGCCAAAAGCAAAAAAGTTGTTGGTATTAAAAGTAGATACAGGGCTGGATGTAAGAACAATAGTCTCTGGAATTGCAGAGAGTTTCACGCCCCAAGAAATTATAGGAAAAAGAGTAACTGTTTTGGTAAATCTAGCGCCAAGAACCCTTAGAGGGGTAGAAAGCCAAGGCATGATTCTAATGACTCAAATGCCAGAGGGTACACTCGTGTTTGTAAATCCAGATACTGAAGGTGTAAGCAATGGAGATACCATTGCATAGGGATGCTAAAAATTGCAAATCATCCTATCTATAGATATGTGCTTCCAGAGGGACACCGGTTCCCTATGGTTAAATATGAGCTGCTTCCAAAGGTTTTGATAGACCAGAAAATTTGCACTCCAAGAAATTTTTTTAAGCCCCAAAGAGTCTCTCCGGCCCTTATATTAAAAGTTCATGGAGAGAACTATTACAACAAATTAGTAAATCTATCTCTTGATAAGAAAGAAATTCGGAAAATAGGATTTCCACTAAGACAAGAACTAGTAGACAGAAGTCATTATATTATTGGCGGCACCATACAGGGGTGTGAGTATGCTTTAACAAATGGTGTTGGCATGAATATCGCTGGAGGAACACACCATGCCTTTAAAGACCACGGAGAGGCCTTTTGCCTTTTAAATGACCAAGGGATAGCAGCGCACTATTTGTTAGAATCAAAAAAAGCCCATAAAATTCTTATTGTTGACCTTGACGTACATCAAGGAAACGGGACAGCAGCGCTTTTTCAAGACAACCCCGATGTATTCACTTTTTCAATGCATGGGGCCAAAAATTACCCATTTAAAAAACAAACAAGTGATTTAGATATTGGTCTTCAAAACGATACCCAAGATGCTTTGTATCTAGAAATCCTAAAAAACACGTTGCCTAGGTTATTAAAAAAAGTAACCCCTGACTTTATCTTTTATTTAAGCGGCGTAGATATTTTAGCAAGTGATAAATTGGGTAAATTAGGGTGTACCCTGCAGGGATGCAAGCAAAGAGATCGTTTTGTTTTTGAAAGTTGTAAAAAGGCAAATATTCCTGTTCAAGTGAGTATGGGTGGTGGCTACTCTAAAGATATTGATGTTATTTTGGAGGCACACAAAAATACCTTCAAAACAGCGCAGGAAGTTTTTTTCAACAAAGTATTTTAAATCTTTTTTATAAAGTCTTTAAGAGAGTGGCCTTTGGGGACTTCCATCTTCTTTCTTAAATTATAACGGTAGTTATCTACAGAAGCTGCACTAATTCCTAATTGTAATGCAATTTGTTTTGAGGGTTGTCCCAAACGAAGCATGGTTGCAACCTTCTTTTCTTTATCATTTAAGTTGGTATACAATTGGTCTATTTTAGCTCTAAAAGAGTCATTAGTCTCGTTAACTTGCTGGTATAATTGTATTTTCTCTTTATTTTGATCTATATCATTATTAATAAAATGTATGGTATCCTTAACCACAGCCTTGTGGGTGTCGTTTATGACCTTAACCTCTTTTAGTTTTTTCTTGATTTTTTCTAACAGTTCATTTTTTTCTGAAATATGAATAGCAAAATCTGTAATCTGTTTGTTTTTAAAGGCTACTTGGGTATCTAGCGCTTCTTGCTTTATGGAGAGAACCTCTTGTTTGGCAATTAAATTTTCTCTTTTTATGGTATTTAATTTTTTTTGTCTGTAGAAAGATATCAGAAAAAACAAAACAAGTAGCCCTAAAACACCAAAGGTATAATAGGTCTTGTCTCTAGCTCTTTTTTGTTCTGCTTTTGATGCCTGTAATTGAGCATCTCTGGCCTCTAGCTTTGCAGACAATTCATTGTAATTAAACTCTGACTGAATCACATTAAATTTATTTTTTTGCAAAATAGCGCGTAAACTGTCCTTTATCCTGTGATGCTCATTTAGTGATAGTAAGGCGTTTTTTGGATCCTCATTTAATGTGTAAAGCTCAGAAAGTTCTTTATACAAATCCTTCTTTGATTCCTGAAATAAATCAATGTGTTGATTTTTTAAAATGGTTTGTAGTTCCAAAATACCGCTGCCTAATTGCTGTTTGTTTTTATAAATTTTTGCCTGTTGGCTTGCAATGGAAATTTGGTGAGAAAGATTTTGAGAAATTGAAGCTTGTATCCTTGCACTGTCCAAATACTTAGCAGCTTTTATAAACTTATTTTTTTTGGTGTATGCTTTACTCAAAAAGGTATATCCCTCTGCCAATATATAAGCAACGCTATCCTTTTTATCTATTTGTAAAAGCGCATCATAAATGGGTATAGCCAAGTCTGGTTTGTTTTGTTTTAAGTATACCTCTGCCCTGTATTTGTCTAAAAACTGAATACCCTGTATATTTTCAGCTTTATTATACATGGTTTGTGCACTGTCGATATATTTTTGGGCAGTAACATATTTTTCTTCTTCAAAATAATGGGCGAACATAAACTCATAAGAATCTCCAATCTCCCAATAAGCGTCAATAGGCTTTGATATAGCAAGGGCCTTTTTTATACACTCTAATGCCGTTTCGTTATTTTTTATGGAAGAGTATAGTTTTGCTAAATCTGTATAGTTTTCTGCCAAGTAGATTTTTGTCTCATTGTCTTGAGGATTTTTCAATAAAAAACTATTTGCGTTTAAAAAACTCTCTAAAGACAAATCATAGCGTTCTAGATAGTTGTATGCAAGGCCTTTATTCCTGTAACTATAAGCAATCCCTGGAAAATGTTTTTGATTGGTAACACTGGCATATTGCAAGGCACTATCTGCGTATTGCAGTGTTCTTAAATCATTTTCAAGGTAATTTTCAAGTTTAGAAAACCTATTGTATGCTCTAATGATATTAAAACTATCTTTTTCTACTTTACTAAGTTTCAGTGCCTTTTGAAGGTAATAATTAGCACTATCTTCAGATTTTGTTACAAAATCAAAACCAATTATTAATAAGTTATCAATGCGTGTTGTTGTGGGTAGAGCATTGTTTTGTAGTTGCTGTTTTATATCCTCTATTGTGATATCAGGGGTTTGGACCCCGTCATTTTGAGCCTGCAAAATACCGGTGAGAATAAATAAAACAAAACAAATATTTTTAATCATAACAATATCAAAAATAAACTAAAGAATCAAAATTAACAGCATTGTAGCGAGCAAACAAGTTCATATTTTTCTCATACTCTTGCCTTAAGGTTGCATTTAATTTTAATTTTGTATTGTAATTGTAGTTAATCCATTTTAATGAATAAAAAACAATTGCTATGAAAAAGAATAAAAGCCATTATAAATCTATAATGGCTTTTTTTATGGCTTTACTTGTGCTTTATTTTTTTAGGTATAACGCTAGTTTTATTTTGTAATAAGGTATTTTATGTTCAAAATACTCAAAATAGGTTTTAAGACTCTCAGGATTTTCTAGTATTTTTTTTGCCCTCTGAATCTTTAAAATTTCTGTAGATTCTATAAATTGATCTAAATCTACCGGGGTACCTAATTCATCTATTTTTATTAGATGTGTATACACTGTGTCTTCAGTGATGCCTCTTTTGGAAGCAATTTGAGAAGGAGATAAACCTTCTTCAAACAAATGATAACTTTTTTGATGGGTGGGGGTTTTTATAGCCTTTACCTCCTGGTGCCTTGCAATTACTTTAATAAAAGCTGCCGCATATTTTTCTAGTTTGGCTTTCCCTACACCACTTATATTTGAAAACCCTTCCATGGTGGTGGGTTTTTTTTGCTCCATGTCTTTAAGACTTGCGTCACTAAAAATAACATAGGCAGGAACTCCCATGTCTTTGGCAAAAACACTGCGAAGCATTCTTAGTTTTTCAAATAATTCTTTCCCTTTTGAGGGAAGTCTCTCTTTGACAGGTTTGGCCTTTGTGTCTTCTTTCACAAGGGTTGCTAATTTTATTTGCTTGCCTTGAAACAAAATTTGTTTGGCCAATTTTGTTAACAACAACCTTCCTCCTTCATGAAACCAGATTTCTAGCACACCTTGGTTAAGCAGCTGAATACAATATTGCTGCAAATCTCTCCAAGAAATATCTTTAGCCGCTCCAAAGGTTTTGATATGCTGGTACCCCTTGTCAAAAACTTGCTGATTGTTAGACCCGCGCAATACATCTATCACTAAACCAATGGCTTCTTTTTCTTGAAGCCGAACCACCGCCGAGCATATTTTCTGGGCAATAAGTGTCCCGTTAAAGTACGTTGGTGGGTTTTTACAAATATCACAATTACCACAATCTTGTGTTATAAGCTCCCCAAAGTAATTAAGGAGGGCTTTTCGCCTACAACTCAGTGCCTCTGCAAATTGCTGCATGCGCTCTAACTTGGCTATTTGTATTTCTTGAGTTTGTGTGCCCTGGGCAAACTTGCGCAATTGCATGACATCTGCATAGCTATAAAACAATAGCGCGTGTGCTTTTAAACCATCACGACCCCCACGGCCAATCTCTTGATAATAGCCTTCTATATTTTTAGGCATATTGTAATGTATTACCCAGCGCACATTACTTTTATCTATACCCATTCCAAAGGCAACGGTGGCCACAATAATTGGGGTGGTGTCATTCACAAAATCTTCTTGAATACTAGTTCTTAATTCTGGGCTAAGCCCTGCATGATATGCCTTGGCATCATATCCTTTTGCTTTTAATTTTGCGGCTAGTGTTTCAGTGTTTTTTCTACTCAAACAGTAAATGATACCGCTTTGAAGCCCCCGAGAGCCAAGAAACTTAAATATTTGCTGTAACCGCTGCTGTCCAGGTCTTACGTCAAGATACAAATTAGGCCTGTCAAAGCTTGAGATAAATTTAGTGGCATGGGGCACTGCCAACTGCTTAACAATATCTTGTTGGGTCGCTTTATCTGCAGTTGCTGTTAAGGCTATAATGGGAGCTTCAGGAAACTCTAATTTCAAACGCTTTAATTGAGTGTAGGCGGGTCTAAAATCATGACCCCAAGAAGAAATACAATGCGCCTCATCTACAGCAATTAAACTAATAATGCTTTTTTGTAGATAGTTTGCTATTCCCCAAATACTCTCGGGAGCTACATAGAGTAGCTTTAAAGTTCCGGCCATTAGACTTTCTAAAATACCTTCTTGAGTTTGTTGGTCTTGAGTACTGTTGTAAAAAGCAGCAGAAACACCATTACTTTGCAGTGCATCTACTTGATCTTTCATAAGGGCAATAAGGGGAGATATTACAATAGCTACACCTTGTTGAGCCAGTGCTGGTAATTGATAGCATAAACTTTTACCACCTCCTGTTGGCATAATAGCCAGAGTGTCCTTGCCAGACAAAACATGCTGGATAATCTCTAGCTGGTTGGGTCTAAAACTGTCATATCCAAAGTGTGTTTTAAGAAGTTGGTGGATATTGGAGATTTGAGAGGTTGTTTGATTTTGCTTCATAAATACCTAAAGGCTATTTTATTTGTAAAGTTAGGCTAATCTTCCTTTACACAAATAATCTATGCTGTGGTTTTCTGCATTTTAATAGTGTGTTATATATTCAAATTAGATTGACAAGCACAACAACAATAGTGTTCTCAAAAACATGACCAATTACTAAAATAATTTGACCTAAATTGAAATTCTTTTTATCATACTTGAATTCATATTTATATTTTTTATGAATATCAAAAAATAAAAAAACCAAAGCAAATTGCTTTGGTTTTTCTAAACATGGTACTTTATCAATTACTTATTTCCCAACATCAAAAGTTCATTCACAATAACTTCTGTTACATACCGCTTCTCTCCAGCCTCTGTCTCCCACATACGGTTGGTTAGCTTGCCGTCAATAGCAATTTCTTGTCCTTTTTTTACATAGCTTTCTACCACGCTAACAAGCCCTCCTTTTACAACGATATTGTGCCAGTAAGCACGTTCTACTTTTTGTCCTTCTTTGTCTTTATAGCTATCATCGGTAGCCAAACTAAACTTGGCCATCTTATTGCCATCATTAAAGGTTACAATTTCAGGCTCTTGACCTAATCTTCCAATCAACTGTACTTTGTTTCTAAGTGCGTTCATAATTATTAATTTTTAAATATTAAA
>Ga0115549_1000439_pt1 | contig 26532 bp, 28 predicted proteins | sample COGITO_mtgs_1004_2_FD_87176 | JGI IMG/M metagenome (GOLD analysis project Ga0115549, IMG submission 87176) | Pelagic marine microbial communities from North Sea - COGITO_mtgs_100430 | ecosystem: Environmental > Aquatic > Marine > Epipelagic | place: Germany:Helgoland, sampling site Kabeltonne...
AGGCCTTTAACAAACCGCAAAAGCTTTTCCCCGTCGGTTTCATCCGACTGCGCACCGTTCGCAGTATTATCCCACCATATGCGGCAATTACCTGCGTCTGCATAACATCCGCCTCGCACGTTTAAATCCGCGGCTTTTCTTTTGCTGGGACCATGCGCAGTAAAACCAATAATAAAATTACGATCTAATCGGGCGCAAAGTGGATCACCGTTTCCACAATCTGCGCAGGATATGTCCCGAATTTCTGCCGGACACCGCACAACGTTAATATTATGCGGGGCCGGTTGCGTCTTCTTTCCCTGCCATGATTTCTCACTTACCACCGCGACAGAAGGAACGCCGTTATGAATCGACGCGGCTGCCGCGCCTAAGTTTTCGGTGCTGTAATTAATAACGGTTTTATCTGCCCGCAATTTGCGGCCCCAATTAAAAACATGCGGATCGAAATGCGAGTAAGTAAATGAAACGCCTTTGGCCGGTTTTGCATCCAGCAACGCGTCAAGGTAATCTGCGTCGATCTTTTCGGTGCCTTTCCCGCTGCAATTCATTTTGCACGTGGTCGGGCAGGTCCCGTATTTTTCCCCGGTGCCCGCTCTATATGTTACCGCAATGCCCTTTGTTTTTTTGGCGCGGCTTAGTTCAACAGTCTTTAACATGGTTTGCCCTCCGTAATGTATGCGACTTATCCCATACTATAGCGCAATAAAAAACCCGGCGTCAACCGGGTTTAATTTTATTATTTTTTACGTCTTTTAGGCTTTTGTTTTATCGGCCGCCGCCGCGCCTTTTCACGATCCTGCTTTTCCCACGCCTCTTTACCGTATAATAATTTGCCAAGCCAATTAAATAAAAACATTTAACCCCAATCCTTTTGGCCGCCGTCGGCTTCCCCATCACAATAACCCGCATGATAAGCCTTTAATTCAGACGGTTTTAAATCTGTCACGCAGGTCGCGCAGTCTCTACTTCTCGTGCCACCCGTAAAGTAATGAGGGTCAACCGGTCGGTTATACCAATAGTCCGCCCGTCCTCGATCATATGGACCGCCGTGTCTTTCATCATGTTTCATAATAATCTCCGTAGTTAGTTAGGTCTAAGATATTATGCGATCATATGGGAGAAATCAAGCCCATTATTTTATCCCAGTCAAAATCCCCGTCGGACGAATAGACCGGTGCAACCTTCAAACCTTCCATCTTTAAATCCATTGCGTCCTTGCCGTGATACAAATAGATCATTTGCGGCTTTGTTTTGGTTTGCAGCTTACGGACCAAAACCCAAACGCTGGCATGACTGTGCGTTGTAAGCCAAGCGACTTGATGAGGTCGCAGGTCCACTGCGTTCCCAGAGGTCGCCTTTAATTCTACAAAATGAAACTTACCGTTTTCATCACAACATAAGACATCCGGGATACCCGGCATGGCCCACGTTTCAATTCGGGTATTTTTCCATGTTCTCGGGCTCTTCTGCATCCCAGTCTTCATCAGCCTCCAAAAGTCGGCCTCGCGCTTTGTCGCGGTTCTGGGGATTGCTCTCTCCTTCGGGAGTAACGTCGATAGTGATCGGGGCATAACTTTGTTTAATCTCCTTCAGAGCGTTCAGCACTTCGTCCTTGCTCATCGAATCGATACTGCCATGACGGATTTCTGATTTGCTCACATAAATATCGCCTTGCGCTTGCCCCCGCCGATATTCTGCTTGAACGGCTGCCGAATAGGCTCCGTTGGTTAATGCTGCATCGCGGATGGTTTGAAGGTCGCGCAGATGCCGCTGGTAATTCACGCCAAACTTTTCATCAAGCTCGGCGCGATACGATTGTATAGCTGCCACCACATGGGGACAGATATTGGGATTGGTCATCTCATATGCTCGGGTGTGCGCTGATCCTGCGGGGTATCCAGCATTAATGGCAGCTTCTCGCATAGTGATCTGGCCGTCTTTTGAGACAAGCTCTTTTACAAAAAGCTCTTGCCGCCTAGTCAGGACCGCTGATTTCGTTGATTTAGGTCGCCCGCGGCTTTTGATCTTAGCAGGGGGGCTTGATTTAGCTTTCGAGGCCATATGAGTATCCTAGTTATTTGCAGATAGTTTAATACTAAAAACGCTCTCTTGTATATATAGCTACAGAAATAAAAAAAAATAAAAAAACTTTCAGACCCCCTTAACGCACTTTGGGCCTCTAAGGTTACACAAACTCTGGTTACGTTACATTTTTAAAAACTACTTTGTGTTACTTCTAACTCCTTATATACACAGGAGAAAACACCTAAAGTTACACGGTTACACCGGTTACGCCTATTTTTACAAAAAATATTTATTTTTATTTCTGGCTCTATATATAAGGGAACGCGTTTATTTGTAACCGCACCGCGAGCCGTGGGCCTCGGTTTACACAGAAAAGCCCGCGAGCCGTGTGCCGCGGGCTTTAGATTACGTTAAGCGCCTTATTTTATTGGGTTTCGTATTCGACATCGAAGATGAACGCTTCGATATTTTTGGAGTATAGGTTGAAAGTCGTTTGTTTTTTGTAGTTTGGTCCGCATACTTTAGCGCGACATATTTTATTTGCGTTGTGCAACTTTTCTGCTTCTCTTCGCACGTCTTCTTGTCCGATGCTTAGACCGAGGCCTTCTTTTATTTGTTTTGTTGTGAAGCACATGTCTGGTTCTTCTGTTAGGAACAGCATGATTTCTTGTTGCAGTGTCAGCACGGGTTTTGTTTCGGGTTGTGTTGTTGTTTCCCCGTGTTGGTTTATTAGTTCTACTTTTATTGCTTTCCACTGTGTTGTGAATCGCGTGTTAGAAATTACCACCATTTCCACTTGGTCTGCGATTTGCAGTTTTAGTCCTGTGGTAAATTTTGGTTCGATGAAGACTTGTTCATCGTTTTCGATTTGAGCGAAAGCACATTTTTTATCATTTAATATGTTTATGATGACGCCTTGTTTTTTTTCCAGCAGTCCATTTAGCATGTTTTATCCTTTATGCTTTAAGCTCCCCATTTTGTTCCGAACACTTTTTGGAACACTTCGTTGAGCATTTTTTCCATTTCCAGTTTTTCTTTGGTCATTTTCACTCCTTTTTTTGTTTTATAGATTGTGACGATGGCGATACCGTCGTCACAATTGGGTTATTTTGTTTATTTAACCCCAAACGCTTCCTATTATACCTGCGAGCAGGCCTCCGATGGCGGCCCAGACTAGGAATTTATGTTTAACGTACCATTTTGGTTCGTCTAGCAGGTTCGTCCACGGGTTGTTTGAAAAGGGGTTAACCTGTTCGTGGTTTTGTTCTTGTCTTCCGATGTTTTCACCGTTGTCGAGGACGATATTTTCTTTTTTCGGCACGAACTTCATTTCTCTTTTCCACGCCATTATGTCTTTTTCGTCCCACATTTTTTTTGTTTTTGGCCCGCGGAGCGCGGTTGACGGCACTTCGACGGGTGTTGGGAACGTGCCTTCTGCGGTACGCCGGTATATTGTAGGTTTAGCTTTACCTGTGATTTTCATTACTTCTTCGATAGACAGTAGTTTTTGCATTTTCATCTCCATAGTTTATGCCGTTTAACTATATGGGATGTTATGCGATACTGTCAAGTGTCAGTGTATTTCGTCTGACCCTTGGTGCGTTTGTTCGTGTTCGGAGGTTTCTAGGGACGTAAAGGACGCATTATGGATACAAGACGATAGGACTTTCATTGCGGTTTCGTTATTTGGAGCGACGGACATGAGCGCGGTGAGGGTTTGCGTTAGTATGCCTCCGAGTGCTGCGCCCATGTTTATGTCACTTTCTACCATTTCTTGGATCAAGTCTTGCGCGCAATCCATTGCCATAAAGAAGTCGTTTCTTGCTTCTTCTTCGGCTTCACTGAGTCGCGTTGCTTTCACTTTAGATTTCCTTTGGCAGGTCGTATCTTTTGACGAAATCTTTAACGGATGACAAGTTTATGCCTGTAAGTTCCGTTATTTTATTATTGGACATGCCTTTAAGTTTCATATTATTTATGATTTTAGCTTTTTCGGGCCATTTGTCCAAGGTGATTTTTTTACGGCCTCCTAACGCTCCGTTTACTTTACCGTTGTCCCATGCTTTTTTTGTGTCTTTTTTAAGCATGTCCGGGTTTTTTCGGCCGTCAATTTTATTTTGTTTGGTCCAAGCCTCGAAGTAGAGGGTTTGGTATTTTTCGGAATCCGGCGTCAACTTCATTTGCGGGGCTCCCACGTATCCACTTCTGCGTACCATGTGCCGGTTTTACCGCTTTCTTTGACTTGGACGTTGATCCATTCGTCGTTTCTTGTGGACAACCACGCCAACAGGTCTTCGCGTTTTATGCTAAGATTGCACTTAACGAAGTCTGGTGCTTTATCATTTGGTTTTTTGGCGCGTAGGCCATCAACGAAATCTGGCATTCGTTTCTCCTTTTTTTAAAAAAATTGCCCCCAGCCGCGGGCAAGCAGTCTGGGGGCGTTTTTACTACGGAGTGCAACATGCTGCTGCAAAACTTACTTTACATCAATGTATGGGATAAGCAATAGTTAATCGCATATATCTTCTTTATTTTCTTCAATTGGTACGTGGCCCGCGGTCCGCGCTTCTTTATACCAGTCGAAGACCAGTCGGAGTTGTCCGCCGATGGTTCTGCCCTCTGCTTTAGACAGGTGTTTAATTTCTTCGTACACTTCCCGCGGTACAAGTACGCTTTTCCAACGTGTGGTATCCATTTTTTTTCGCTCCAAGTCCCGCTTCATCTAGGATATTATAGGAGTATATGCAAGAATGCAAGAAAAAGAGGGTTTACTATGGATTATGTGTTGTTTGGACAGATGGACGATCCTAACATTGCGGCGCTGCGCCCGCATTTTGATTTATTTCTGGATCAGGCGAGTGATTATACGTGGGACATAAATACAAACACCCTTGTTTGTAACGATGAGCGCGTTAAGATGCGCGGTTTTTTTGGCAGGGCCAATGTGTTTACAAAGAACACGCATCAACGTTTCAACAATTGGCATCTTATGGCGAATTACTTGGACGCTAACTCGCATGTGTCTCGTTATAACAGGCGTTATAACCATGGCACACCTATCAAAGCTTCTAACTTGCGTCGGGCCATGGCCGCGGGCCTTGAGATACCGCGCACGATTATTGGCAAGGGGCCTTTGGAGGGCGATTGCATATTTAAGCCGTTGACGGGCGGGGCGCATTGCATGTCCGGCAATCAAACGAGTTGGACGGGTATTATTCAAAACCGTATGCCGGGGGTTAATCGTCGGTTATTTTTGGTCGGGGATCAGCACTTTGGCTTTAAGTTAGAGACGACGGCTTTAGATTACCGTGACGATCCGCACGTTGTTGTGACCAAAGAGGTGTTTGCGCAAGATATTGCGCACAAAGTACGGTCCGTGGCCCATGGGCTGGGCTTAACTTTTTGCGCAGCGGATTTTATGGACGACGTGTTTCTGGAAATAAACAGCGGACCGATGTTTGCGGCGTTTGATCGTGTTGTTGATGGTGCGCTTGCGAGTGCTATTCGCTCGGAGTTGGCATAAAAAACCCCCAGCGGGGAAGGCTGGGGGGAGTTAACAAACATGAGGTTTGTCGAGCAGTATAGGTAATTCACATGGACTCGCCCCAAGATGGTCCTATTTCAACATCACATTTACTCGGGACTTCAAGTGGTAGTACATTCTCCATTACTTTAGCAATTTCTTTTGCTTCGTCAACATTTTTTACGGACATTGCAATTTCATCGTGGATTTGTACCAAGGGGAGTTTGCCTTCTTTGTAGAGAGCCACCATGGCTTTCTTTGTCATGTCGGCAGCGGACGCTTGGATCAATCTGTTTAGGGCTTTGTACGTGTAGGCCCTCTTCAGGCGCGTAGTGGGGCCGTAGGTCTCCACAGCTTCCCGGTAAGGCAGGGCTTTGTTCATTGCGAACGTATCGGGCTCCCACATCTCAAAGCGGCACTTACGGCCTCCCAGTGAGCGTATAGCGCCAGCCGAAGATTTCTCGTTTAGCCTGTTCATGACGCCGGTCATCAGTCCTTTTACGAACGGAACGCGGTCATGGTATTGTTTGACCAGCTTCTTGGCTTCTTCGACAGGAATGTCCAAGCTTTCCGCCATTTTGTTTACGCCCATGCCATACATCAGGCCGAGGTTAATGGTTTTTGCTTGCTTACGCGGGATGTTTGTCATCTCGGCCACCATCGTATGGAAGTCTGTTGATGGGTCCGTGTTGTACGCTTCAACAAACTCGGCAGCACCTTCCAGCGGAATGCCGCGTGTTTTGCCATATACGTGTGCGTAGTGGACCAAGATGCGCGGTTCTTGCTGCGAGTAGTCGATGGCAGCCCACTGTTCGCCTTCTTCTGGCAGGAACAAACTGCGGATCATGGGACCAAGTTCTGGGTCGCGGGCCGGGATTTGTTGCAGGTTGGGGTTTGACATCGATATACGGCCCGAAACCGTTCCGCCATCATCTGAACGGATTTGGTTAATGTGCGAGTGGATACGCCCATCGGACCGGCAGTGCTTGATTATCGTGTTAATAAACGTGCCTGACGTTTTATTTAGGTTGCGGGCTTCCACAACCAGCTTTGCCACGGGGTGCGGGTTTTCGTTCAGGTATTGTTTTGTGAACGACGGAGCGCCTTTTTCTGTTTTGGGATATGCTATGTCGAGCTTATCGAAAGCTTTTGACAGGGATTGTGCTGCCCATATCTCTAAATCTGTTCCCGTGAGGCGTTTAACTTCTTTCATCACTTCTTTTTCGCGCTTTAAAAGCATGTCTCTGGTCCGTTCGACGCGGTTTACGTCTATACGAACGCCGCGCATGGTCATATCGACAAGGCAGGGCAGGAGGTCGAGTTCTGTGTTAGCAATGCTCCACAGGTCTTCTTTGCCTAACATTGTGGAAAAGTAATTCCAAAGCTCCAGCGTTAGGACGGCATCCACTTCGGCATACGGGCCGACATACATAGCGGGCATCTTCCACATCTCTGCTTTTGGATCGACGCCAAACTCTCGCGCGGCTTGCACGAGTGCTTTTTCCGATTTGGTTTTACCGAGGTGTTCGTAAGCCAGAGCGTTTAGGCTGTAGCTAAAGCGATTTTCGTCAAGCAGGGACGCCACCAGCATGGTATCGATGATGCGTCCGTTGACCGTGAAGCCCATGCGTTTAATCCAGCCCAAGTCATACTGAGCGTTGTGCATGATTTTGTCGGCAGGGCATTCAAATACTTTTCGCAGCCATTTGTTGACTTGTTTTTCGTCAAGATTACCTCCGCCAAGGTGTCGGATCGGGATGTAACCGGACCATCCGTCTACGGCTACGGCGTAACCCACGACTTCCCCGTCTCCTGTTGCCCAACCCGGGCCATTCTTTTTTAGGTTCGGGTCGCGCGTTTCGACATCAATTGCAATCTTAGCGGCACTTGTGATGTCGGGCAGTTCGATGGGTGGAACCCATTCACTTTTGGGGGCGAACATAGCCATTTGCAAATTTGCCATTAGTTTTTATTTCCTCAATAATTTCATCTACAGGGCGTTTGTCTCTTTCGACAAACTCTGCGCCCAGCGCGGTATAGCCCGCTTTATCTATCCACGAGTCCTCGTGGTCTATCGTTTCTATCAGACGACTTGTTTTAACCCAGTCCATCATCAACGTGACGTGGGCCGGGGTCAGGTAACCGTGGCTTGTAAGAGCCCCGCGTATGATGACGTTCCAACCATCCGCAATTCGAGCGTGGTTGTCGTAAGCATCGCCATAATCGGTGGCTCTTTGGCCGTTAATTAAGGCATCTGCTGCGATTAAAACTTCGGAACGTTTCATTTTTCGCCCCTCATCCATTTAATGTCGGCAAGCAAGGACAGCTTTTCGTTTGTCACGGCCTCCAATGCTCTTGTAAGCCGCGCTATTTCGCTGCGCTGCACTGCAATTTTAGATTGCAGGTTGCTGACGGTTTTTTCTAGCGGGTTTTTCCCTTCAATCGTCCATTTAGCCATCAATGTTTCACCTCATTACTATAACCAACAAAAACCATTTGTTTTAATTCAGGATCATATTCAAACCGGGCCGCGGGCAGGTCCTCATCTTTTACTGTGGGATCATTCCACATTTTTTCCGCTCGCACTTCATTAAGATCAGTAACACCCATCTCTTTGTATTCCTTGCGCCGAGCTTCTTCCTGCGCCTTCCATTCGTCCCATGTCATCTTTTTCAAGATTTCTCTCCTTTAAATAATTTACTTTCCCACTGGCACACTTCGTTAATGTGCGTGTGCCGTGTGGTAGGACGCACCATCCCAACCTTTTCAACCCACCCCAACTTTCGAAGGGACGCCATCATTGCGCCCCAAACATTGTGGTGGTGGGGGTCCGACATACCCTGCGCTCTACAAAAAGCACAGATTTTACCACCTTCCACGAACTGGTGTTCCGATAAATATTTGGCAGCATTCTGGTAATATTCCTGCTTCCACTCATCATCCGCGTGGACATAGGCGCGGTCTATCTCAGCTTCGATAAATTCGAACCGCTGTTGTTCAGAAAGATCTTCAGTCATAGGTCGTAACTCCTTGTCGCGTCTTTCTCCCTCGGGCGGTAAACTAAAACCATCGAACCGCAGCCGGAACAGGACAGGTTAGTAACCATGTTGTATTCGTTGTGCATAAACTCTACGTCTTCGCCTTTGTTCGCAGCGATAGCTGTTGAGTAGCTCTCAACGTCACAATCGTGATCGCCGTTCCAAGTAAGTTCTGTTTTGCAGTGCCAACACTTCATAGGTCGTAACTCCTTGTCGCGTCTTCAGGTTCAACAATATACAAGTTTTGTCGGGTACGCGTGACCCCAACGTAGAAAACTCGGTGCATATCATCAGGGTTAATTCGCATAGCATTGTCGGCAGCCGCACTAAGGTCCGTGAAAAGTACAACGTTGTCCGCCTCACCACCCTTTGACCCGTGGATCGTGGACGCCGTGATACGGGGAATGCTGTTGAACTTCTCGCCGCGCCGCAGCATTGCTGTAATGTACGCCCTGTCGATTTCGGGCAGATTATCCATGGCCTCTGACCATATCATGGTGTCGTCAACTAATAGCCCATAGTTAACTCGCAAGTCTTGTAAGTTAACCATTTCCTTGTCGTCGAGCCCGGGTATCTTTTTGTATCCGCGTGTGATGCGTGTTCCGGTAGACATGTAGCTGTAAATCTTACGGGCCACGTCTCCCGATATCTCTTTCCCCTTACGCATTTGCTCCCAGCCGTTGACCGCCTCAGATATCTTTTCGCTGATGGACCGGTGGCCGCGGTAGGTAAACAGGTAACCGTTTGATTTCAGGTCACTTGCTACGGGCTGTAACTGATAGCCTGCTTGGGACAGGATTAGCCAAGAATCCTCGGACATGTCCAAAGAACTTATATGGCTTATGCGCTGCACCTTACCGCGCTCTGGTTTTGGTTCATAGCGTTTGGGAAACCTCCGCGTGATGCGGCGCACGATATTTTCGGCTAAGTGGTGAACGGTTTCGGGGACGCGGTATGACTGCGACAGTGTTTCGGAGCCGCCGGGTAGGTTTATGAAGTGATCCACATCTGCGCCCGCCCATCGGTAGATAGCTTGGTCATCGTCTCCTGCGCAATACATCCGCTTGGAGCTATCGTCTAAGATATGAGCAATATCCCATTGCAGCGGGCTTAAATCCTGCGCTTCGTCCAAGAAGCATAGATCAAATTCAGGCCGGAATGTGTTTTTTCCAGAGACAAACTGATCCAACATGTCTGTGAAGTCGTATAAACCCAAACCCTTTTTGTATTCGCGCAAGCATTTGTCCACGTAATTCACAGTATTCCAGTCTTCTTCCAGATTGCTCTGGTTATATTGTTCCCGAAGGTCTACTTTGCGCAGCCTTGCCAAGTTAATCAGGCCTAGTATGGGATCGTTTCCCGACACTACCGAAGGCATATCTTCGTCAAAGCTGGTGTTTTTTGCTGCGCCCAGCGATACGCCGATCTTCTGACCAAGCTCTTTAAAGTTAGCTTCCTGCATAACTTGCTCGGGACGGATGTCTGTCATTGTTAGAGCAAGCGAGTGCAACGTCCGGAAGTAGATTAGGTCTTTCTTGGCATCCAACCCAAAGCGTTCCGCAGCGCGTTCCTTGGCCTCGTTAGCCGCTTTGCGGGTAAAGGCTAGGAAAGCAATGCGGTGGGGGTGTGTGCCCGCCGCCAGAGCATCGTCCACCATGTTTAGCAGCGTAGTCGTTTTGCCTGTGCCGGGAGGGCCGAATATTCTAAACATCTTTAGACTTCTCCCGTTTGTATATTTGTTGAACGCGTTGTTTTGAGATGCCAAACCACTTGGCCACCGCAGTCATGGTGACGTGCTGTTCATCGATGAGGCGCATAATCTCTGCGTTGCGCATCGCTTTTAAAACATTAGGCATTAAAACGGAGCCTCTTCTTGGGACCCAAACTGTGGCGGATCAATGTTTATATCGGCACTATCGAAAGATGGTATCTGCCAGACACGGACGGCACGGCCCTTGATCTTCATCACAAGGCTACTTCCATTGATGTCCCGTAGGCGCTGGGCAATGCGGTGTGACTTGTATTCGAAGAACTTATTTTTCTTCAGGAAGTTTTCGAAGTCTTTAAGCCTGAAGTACGTGATGTTCATCTCTTCATCGGTCCAAGGCTTGCGCAACAGGATTTCCTCTTTGTCCTGTGCCACCTGTAGGTGGGCGCAAAACTCCTCCAAATAATCGTAGAACTGTCCGCTGATGCTGGCATCTTGCGCGACTTCGATAATTGCGCTCTCGTTATCTTTCATCTCACTTAACAGTGTGCTTATCCGGCTCTCCCATTGCTGCTTGGCAACGGATCGTGGCATGAAGTTAAGCTGTTCCATACAAGCTTTTTGGAACGTCATTTGGTTCATTAGGGCGTCGGTGTCCATTTCTAGCGGCTCGCCATTAACGTCCATAAACCACACGGGTGGGGTAGAGTTGTACTTTCGGAGGTTTGCGATTGTAGCCCCTGCTACCGCGGCTCCTATGCCGAACTTACGCGTCCGACATAGGTCTTTATTGCAGTGCGAATTGATCGGAGCGTCAGAACATTTGTAAGCGTAATCTTTTCGCTCTACTTGTTTGGCAACAACGTTTACCTCCGACAGTGGTAGTGGCGGAGATATGTACTCCATGTTGAAGCGGAGTATTTCGGACTCCCAGCTATCTGGGTATGCTTTCCGTAAGTAAACGCCGATGTTAAATAAACCATTGTTACGTCCTCCTTCGCTAATGCCTGCTTTGCACAGGATTTGTAGACAGGGCGGGCCGTCCTTGAGTAGGTCGGTTTCGCCGCCACCTACTATTTGTAGCTTAACAATTTGTTCCGGCGTTTGAACATGTTTTTCGTATAATTCAATAAATTCTTCTAAGGTTGCAGACGTACCGTCATCCAAGAAGCCGTAGCGCAGACCGTTTTCGTGGTCGTAGTATGGCAAGTTTAGGAAGTTACCCACGTCGCCACGGTCGAGGTGGAGCCTTATCTGCTTTGGGAATATTTCGCTTTCGCCATATCCGAGAGCCGCGGCTATTGATTGCAGAGCCTTCTGCATATCTTTGGCGGCTGTCCAGTCGCTTGCGAACAAGAAGCAGTGCGCTCCGCCTGATTTAGAGCGGCACACTACCATTGGTATTTTTAGTTTACGGATTTTATTGACAAGAACTTTGTGGTCTAGCGGGTACTGATCGATATCAATACACCCCCACTTACAGCAATTGTCTTCGTTAATTGGGATAATGCCTAATCCCGCACCTTTTCCAGAGAGGTGGTTGTCCCACAACTTCTGGTCCCGCGGTTCCCGTAGGATGCCCGCTTTGCCTTTGGCTTTGCCACCGGCACCTGTGTTCTCAATTTTAAAGTAGCCGTAGGCCTCTTTTAAACCATCAAAGATGGCCATAAATTTATCTGCTGACATTATTGCCCCCGCCCGAAAGAAAAACGGCGGGGCACAATTACCCCGCCGCGAACACTACTTAAAACGGTATATCGTTCGAAGTTTGTGTTGCTTCATCGTCCGAGTGTTTCACAACAACCTCACCAGCGTTAATGCTTGCTGCAAATTCTTTAGCGCGTGAATACATGTGTGCTTCGGACACGGGGCCCGCTACAGACATTTCCCACCCGTGCCATGACCCCTTGGAGTTCTCTTCCCCAATTGTTTTCAAGTCATAGACGTAGGCAAACCGCGGTGGTGTGAAGGGTCCTTTCGATCCCATCATTGAACGTGACGCCATGATGCTGTTCCATTTACGCGACTTTTTAAGCTGCGTAGATTTCATAGCAATCAAGGCTGTTTCCATTGAGCCGTCTTCCGCGAGCAAGATAACAAAGTGCTGGTGCGTTTCTTCGATGTATTCACCAGAGCCGTCCATCACATAGTCTTTGTTATCCTCCTTGGAGCGTTGCACCTCTGGGCGCTTGTCCGCGGGGGTGTAGATCGCGGTTGGTGCGCCGCTCCCAACGCCCCGTGGAGCCCACTGGATGAACCGACGCTGATACGCGCACGGGATGACCTTAATACCTGTCTTGCCCTTGTAGAGGGCTCCTGTGACGGTATTATAGATGTCCCCCTTGCGGGCATCCTCATTAACGTCCAGTACCGGATCATTTCCAGACAGAACTTTTAGAAATGGCAGGGCGAGGTCTTCTTGACCCAAATCCTGTAATCCATTACCGGCGTCTTCTTCGAACATCGCAGGGTTAAACTCCACGATTTCCGCTGTTTCTTTTTTTGCAACTTCTTTTGACTGTGCCATATTATTTACCTCTCTTAATGACTGCGCGTTGACCAACATAAGCTCCGAATAATTCCATCGGAAACTCTTCTCCTGCCTCGCACCTTTCTTTCACAAACGCCCGTAGGGTCTGCGGGTGAATTTCGGTTTTCTGCGTGGGCACAAAACCTTCCTTTTCAGCAAATGCCGAAAAAGCATTGGCTTGATCGTCCTCGCCACGTCCAAACTGACACAAGACAGTGTTCTTAATAATGTCGTCGTATCCGTTTTCGCGCAGCCAGTCGTAGGCTTGCGGACGATTGTTTACCAGTATGGAGGCTCCATACGTTTGTTTGACCTGAACAGTAGAACCGTCATCCAAGGCAAACGAAGATATACCTATTTCTGCAAGCATCGCGGGCATGTCTTCATCCGTGAACTTCAAAAGCTCTTTCTTCAAACTCTTGGCTAATTGCTCAAGGTTTTCAATCTGTGCTTCATGGTCACGGATTTTTCTGGCCAACTCCGCCACCGTTTGGAGGCCTTGTTGATCTATCTTTTCGACAGAAGAGGCGATAGTGTCCTCAAAATCTTCTTCCATCATTTTTAGTACGTCGTCACTCATTCCGAGTCTCCTTCGTGGTTAAAGGCACCTGTCGGGCCTTGACAATTACAGATAATATCTTATACTCCGCACTTGTCAAGCAGTTTTTAAGGAAAATAAAATGCGTGGATTTGATTACAAAACCAACCCGTATGACCACCAAAGAAAAGCGTTAGAAGCTTCGTGGGCCGAGGAGTATTATGCACTGTTTATGGAGATGGGAACAGGTAAAACCAAAGTTGCTATTGATACCATGGCGGTTCTTTACGAAGCTGGCAAGATCAATGCGGCGTTAATTGTTGCGCCCAAAGGTGTTTATGACAACTGGTTTAAGAACGAAATCCCCGCGCATTTACCTGATAGGATCGAACGGACCTTGCTGCGTTGGACCCCGGCTAAGACAAAACGTATGGAAATAGACTTAAAAGACTTCATTGTCGATGACCTTAACGGTATAAAAATATTTGTTATGAACATAGAGGCGTTTTCTACGTCACGCGGGACAGATGCTGCAACGGCCTTCCTGTACCAAAACCCCAACAATCTTGTGGTGGTAGACGAAAGCACCACCATCAAAAACCGCAAAGCCGCGCGGACAAAGAACATCGTTAAGTTGCAAGAATATTCAAAGTACCGGCGCATTCTGACAGGTTCCCCCATCACTAAAAGTCCGATGGATTTGTTTAGCCAGTGCGATTTCCTAAAGAATAAGGCTCTGGGATTTAACAGCTACTTTGCCTTTCAAGCGCGGTACGCGAACATTCAGCAACGGACCATGGGTCACCGCAGCTTCCAACAGATTGTAGGGTATCGACGGCTAGACGAACTTTCGGAAAAGTTAGACACGTTTAGCGACAGGGTTTTGAAGCAGGATTGCTTGGACCTACCCGAAAAGGTTTATGTCCGCCGAGAAATAGAGTTTACGCCGGAACAAAAGAAGCTTTACACGCAAATGAAAAAGCTGGCGTTAGCAAAGTTGGAGAGCGGGGAGCTTGCCACAACGGCCAGTGTCCTGACGCAGATCATGCGTCTGCAACAGATATGCTGCGGCTTTATACAGCCAGACGAAGGCGAAATAGAAACCATACCAAGCAATCGGTTAAAAGAGTTGTTGGAACTTTCTGACGAGGTTCAGGGTAAAGCCATTATATGGGCCACTTACACGCACGATATCTTGCGTATTGAGGAGGAGTTAAAGCTTCGGTTTGGACCGGACTCTGTAGCCACCTATTATGGCGGTACGCCCCAAGACCAACGCCAAGAGATCGTTACACGGTTTCAAGACAAGGCTGACCCCTTACGGTTCTTTGTCGGTCAGCCGCGGACCGGGGGTTACGGCATTACCTTGACGGCTGCCAACACCGTAATTTACTTTTCTAATAGTTATGACTTGGAAATTAGATTGCAGTCCGAGGACCGCGCTCACCGGATCGGCCAGACAAACAAGGTAACTTATATTGATATGGTTTCGCCCGACACCATCGACGAAAAGATATTGCAGGCGTTGCGCAGTAAAATTGATATTGCGGGGCAGGTTTTAGGTGAAGACGCAAAGGACTGGTTGAAATAATGACTAAACAAGAACAAATATTAACAACCCTCGAAAACAGGCTGTCAGGCCTTCTTGCGGAGACTGAAAACCGCAACCGGCTAGGCCTCAAGCAAAAGCTTGAGGAAATCCGTAGTCTGCTAGAAATGCTGAAGGCTAGTTTATAGCTTAAAGCTACCTTGTGGGTCTGGTCCGCGTAGCGGGGGCGGTCCAGAAACTTCGCCGCCACTTGCAAAGGGGCTGGGCATTTCTTGGTCGTAGTCATACGCGGCGTATTGTGCAAAGATGTTTTCTGTTGGTTCTTCGGGCCGCGCTTGTGGTCTAACCTGCGGGACGGAAGCCTGTTCTACGACTTCTGGCTCTGGAGGCATCATTAAATATTCGCTTACCGCTTGCGCGGCAGGAACAAACCCCGGTTGACCAAGGCCTTCGGGCCGCGATCTAGGTTTAGGAGCCGGGTTTGAGTTTTCTGTCAGTTGAAAGAAGTCTCCCATTGCGGGTAATATCTCATCTTGGGCTGCGCCGTGGACAAGAGAAACGTAACGACGTGTTTCTTTAAACGGCGGTATTCCGTTGTATTTACGCACATTGCCGGGACCCGCATTATATGCTGCGAGGGCCAAGGGCACCGTACCAAAGTCCTGTAGTTGTTGCTTGAGATACTTAATCCCACCAATCACGTTTTGTTTTGGATCGTTTGGGTCTACACCCAATTCTTTTGCCGTTTCGGGCATAAGCTGCATTAGGCCTATTGCGCCTTTTTCACTAACGGGGCCCTGACGGCCTTTATTTTCTTGGTATATAACACGTAGAACTAGCTCGGGATCAACGTTTTGTTCAAGAGCTAACTCCATGGGATCAAACCCATAATCTTCCATTATTTTCTGTCTTACGGCGGTAAGCTGTTCGGGGGTAGCCGGTGCCTCTACGACGCCCCCTTCATTAAAAAGTTGTGCAAACATCCCACCAAGACCGGCTTCCATGGCGTTTCCTAGTTGTCCGGTAGTTTCGGGGGCTTTAAGCGGTTCGAGGTTTCCCAAAGGCATACCGCCTCCACCATCCTCGCCCATGGCTTGAGTCGTCATGCCGTTGAAGCCAAAGCCGCCGCCTCCGTCTTCACCCATAGCCATAGTGCTTATCGAAAACTCTGGAATAGAGCCGCCGCTACCGTCTTCGCCTATGGCACGGGTCATAGAGTTACCCTGACTTGGTTCAAATTGCTTCATGCTGTCGAGGTGCATTTGTCCGCCGCCAAAGCCAAAGCTTTCTTCGGCTCCAAAGTGAGCCCGCTCTGCTTCGTCAACCAACTGCACAAAATGCTCCACATCTTTTTGCGCAGCTTCCTGAACGGTTTGTGCGGCTTTTTGACCGTAAGTGCCCATCAAGTAATCTTGGTAGTTTTTGAGAGGAGAGCCGCGCAAGTCGGCCATTGCGCTGCCGAATTGGTTTTGCATCTGGCCGCCGAACTGGTTTTTAAAAAGATCGCCAATGCCGCCCATAGACAACATTTGTTGGTTACCCTGTTTAGCTGGTTGCAAACTGGCGGCATACGGGGAAGCTATTGCACCACCCTGCGCGTAATTTTGTACCATACCACCATCTCCAAATCCCATGGCCGTGGAGCTTAGTCCAGCATTCCCGGCTAAATTAATATCTCCAGCTTGGAACCCGGCAGAGCCTGCCCCGTCCCGAACCAACTGCTCTCCAGCACCACTTCCAAAAGCGCCCGACGTGTTTCCAATAACAGCTTGTGCTGTAGCACTGGCAGCCCCACGACGTTGTGCGCGGGCTTGCGCCTCTTTAATAAAAGCGTCTACGTCCTCGCCAGAAAAACCGGGGTCGTCAGGTGCGACAGGAGCCGCCCCGCCTTCAAAAACAGGCGCGGTACTCGTAAAGTTTCCCGGAGACGTTACCGTACCAGACCAACTCTCATACGGTGTTGTTCTGTCCGTAGCATTCCATTTTTCAATAGCCGCGTTGTAAAGTTCGCGGTCCTTTTGCCATTGAGCAAGGTTCGCGTTCCACGGATCGATCTGGTTGGTGTTAAAGTCATCCACCAGCTTTTGGTATTCAGCGGCTTGTGTATTATAATCACCCAGAGCGGTATTATAGATATTAATCCGGTTATCATAGTCTTCCATGATCTTCCGGTCAGTGTCGTAGTAACGATATTCAGGAGCCGCATAATTTACAATCGACATGTTAAGCCCCTAAACTTCCAATACCGCTTTTCATTAACTGCGTTGTTGAGTCATTCGGAAACAATGCAGCGTACCTAGTCCTGTCAACCGGTCCAGAAGATTGTACAGGTGCCACTTGGGGTGGCGCAGCGGCCTGTTGGACAGGACTAGGCTGAGTAACCGGGCCGGTTTGGGTGGGAGGAACCACCGGCACGGTATTCAATGACCCTTCTTGGTCTGAGAGGGGCAAGGGTACTGTTTCTTTTTCTATTTCGTCGTCTATCTCACGCGGAACGGCGGGAGCGGCCCGACGTACTGGGGAGAAACCCAAGTCTTTTAACATGCCGCCGATACGCTCGGCCACACGAATACGTTCCGCATCCCCTCGGGGTTTTCTCATCATTGCGGCAAGGAGCGTCGGGTTAGCCATAAGCTCTGACATAACGTCAGTTTGCAGGGCTGCCGGAATGTCGTTAAATATACGACGCATTGTTTCGGCACCTTGACCCGCAGCGATAAGAGCGCCGGGGCCACTTTGACCGCCAGTAATTAGGCGTTGTGCGCGAGTACCGAGCGCAGAACCTGTGATACCTAAGTAGAAATCAAACAAAGGACCAGCCCGATCAACAAGCTCTCCAATGTCACCTGCTTTCTCTGACGCTTCAAAACGAACCATTTCAGATAAATAAGTTTTTAAGTTAGAAAGCTCGGCCTCGTTCATGACCTTGTTTTCTTTCATCCAGTCTACCAAGGATACACGGCCAGAAGCCCCTTTAATAGGTCGGAACATGTCATCATACAACGAACTAGGGCTAAACGTTCCAGAGTGGCTGCCCCCAGCTTTTGTTGCGGCCCATTCCAAAATAGAGGATTTAAGACCCGTCATCGCCTGTTCTTGCATGTCTTCTGGAGCGTTTTTAACAACCTCTAAAAGTCTGTTTAATCCTTTGATAGGTGCCTTTGTGTTAATAGCTCGGGCTATAGCGGTAGTAGGACTTTCTGTACCATGAACTCTGCGGCCCGTGTCGCTGACAACAGGGTTCATAAGGTCGTAAAAGCTAAGTTGTGCCAGTTCTTCCGCTTGTCGTTTTTGATTAATTACGGATGTTTCTTTAAGAAGAACATTTGCACTTTCTGCGTTTTGAAGGTCAAATTTTAGTGCAGGGAACTGATCTAACACGTCTGAGTTTTTTGCAACCCATTTAGCCAAAGCGTCTGGATTAACTTGACCCGTGTTAGGGTCAAAGGTTTCCGATCTAGCGTTGCGAAGAATTTGCTCGGTAACTCCCCGAAGAGTACCAACGGTTGTTTCCGCGTCCGCTAAACCTTCTTCTACGGCAAACATGCCTATGTCATTGATTTGTTCCAACCGTAAGTATGTTGGATCGTTTCCGCCCTGTAGAATACGACGAGCCAAAAGCTCTGGTCCCATGCTCGCGGCTCCCGAGCCTTTTGTCTTGGTAGCCTCGCCTGCAAAAGCACGAGTGAACGTGTCATTTAAAGCGCGGGAATAAGCTCTCGCGGTGTCATATTGAAAGCGATAGTTGTCTGCGGCAGGGCCCAACGAAGCTCCTCCGAGATCATCTAACATTGCACTAGCCATTTCATTAGCAATTCGAGCCGAATTGTAGTCTGGGTTTTCCCCTGACGCAAAACGACGGGCATAGTTTAATGCTATACCTCGAAGTTCTGTTAGTTCTTTGGTGGTAAGAGGAGCGGTTACGGCACCAGAGCCGTCGGCCGCGGGCTGATTTCCCTGCATAACCATCAGGTCTGCGGTTTTATCCAGAGCATCCGCCAATTGACGAGTGCGCGGTGTGGACATCCGCCCCCGAGACGCGCTTGCTTCTTGTCTAAGGCGAGTTAAAATTTCTTGTTGAGTTGCACCGTCGCCAGTCATCGTGTCTACGATACTACTTACCCGGTTTTCATATGTTGTTCCGGCAAGTTTATTTACAGCTTCTGTGGCTCGTTTCTGAGCGGTTCGTAACTCTGCGGATACCGGTGGGGGTCCACTCAATCCTAATTCGTCTGTTTTCCTAACTACAAAATCTTGAAGAAGGGGCATATCATCAGCAAGTTTTTTCTGAAGTTCTGGAGATACGCCGCGTAACCTATTCCACGCCGTTACAAAGCTAGGAGTGTTGGTTGTTTCTCCCGCCGCGTTTGTGAAAGAAGTCAAGTCAATATCCGGCACCGCGGACCACAAAACCTTTTCCTTGCTACGGGCCTGTCCCAACTGGTTTGTAATTATGTCGAATAGTTTTTCTGAAAGCTGAATGTTGCTGGTTCCATCTCCAGAAACCTGCGAGAAGGCACTCATCACATTATCGGTTGCAAAGGCCATCCGTTCGTTTAGCTGGGCGCTAAATACGCCCTCGGCAAGATCAGCAGCGGTTTGAATAGCGTCTTGGTCACCTGTTTGTGCCATGGCTAAAATAACGTTTCTCAGAGCTTTTATAGACGCCTTTGAACCTGCGGTTCTTTCCGCAGACAAGCCACCACCTAATTGCTCTAGGGAAGCTTCGATAGCCAACAGTGCGGGAGAACCACCTTTGGCCCCCGCAGTTAAAGGAATCGGTTTACCATCTTCTCCAATGAGAAGTTCACCTAGATCATCTCCCGCTAATCGTGCGATTACGGCTTCTAAGTCTTCGCCCTCGGCCTCAAGAATATCTACAATTCGTTCTACAGCTTTTTGTTGGCGTTTAGCCTTTAAAGGAGACAAAACTGCACTTGCGCCGCCCTGTTCGTAGGTTTGTCTTACTCTTCGCAAAGCCGGTAGAATTTTGTCGTAATTGTTTACAACGGGCACCATTGGACTGGCCACGAGAGTTGTGCCTACGCCGCCCACGCCTTCAAAGAAAATACGAGCCAAGGGGTTGCCTTGAAAGTAAGTCTCCGAAAATCCGGCACCACCAACTTGACCTGCGCCTGCAACCGTTTCTCCTACGAGGAAAGGAATCGGTGCGGCGCGGGCCGTGGTTCCCGTTTTGGAAAGCAGATTTTGCGCCCCTTGAAGCAAACGGGTTGACCGAGAAGGTGTTATGCCTTTCTCTGCCAAGTTTTTAATAAACTCAGCCGTTCCTACGCCTACGTTTTTAGAAATCATAAATGGGAATGGAAGCCACCCCAACACTCCGGCAGCCGTTTTTCCAGATTCATACGCCGCGGTTTGACGGGGGAGCATGGGGCTTTCGGGTCCAATCAACTCATCCGTTAACAGTTCCCCGCCTTTGTAACCAAACAAAGACCCCACAACACCGGAGCCCAAAACAAATATACCTTTTGCAAGCGGGTGCGGTATAGGCGCTTTTGAGCCATATTTTACACCGGCTCCAAATCCGCCTAGTGATGTTGCGGCTGGCGCAATTTCACGTTCAAAGCCCTGCAAAAACGTTCCGGCCTCAATAGGGTTGCCCTCAGTATCTACGGCAAGAAGATTAATTATTTGGTCGTTAGTCAGCCCTCTTTCCGCCGGGGCTTTGTCCTTCAATCCGGGGAAAGTGTCAAACAAGGTGGATTGCCCACTTATTAACCCTTGGTATGATCCAGAGCCCAGAACTTCTTCGGCAAGCATTTCTGCAATTACCTTAGAAGGGTCTTTGCCCTCTCCAGAAAACCCCGAGACATACGCATCAAACTGCGGCTTGTCAAAAACCACCGGTTTACGGTTAGGTGGGTTGCTGTCGGCTGTTACAACTTCGGGTTCCATTATGGTTTGCCCCCTTGTTGATTAAAGATATGCTGACGCAAGGCGTTGGCAGTACCGTCATCTACTTTTTGTCCGGACTGCAAAGGCACGGTTGAGAGCATGTTCAATAACCGGTCTATTTCGAAGTTGTTTGACAAAACGGCCTGTCTTGTTTGGTCATCTTGAACGCCGTCGCTCAAAGCTTGAAGGTTAGCTCTTTTCTGCGTAGTGGCTAAACGTTTTAATTCGATAAGTTTATTGGCCTCTGTTTCCGGGTTGGCAAAAAAGCTGTCCGGGTCTGCAAATAGGACTGCAACTTTTTCCATCTCTGCAACCGGGAATCGCGGGTTAACAACCAGAGCAGAACGAGTTAGAATAGTAAGCCCGCGCAAGAATTGACGGTTTGACTGCGTGTCTTGGAACGCTTCACGAGCTTGCGGAATAAATCCGCCAAAAGTGTTATCCAAAAATACCGCAAATCCCGCATACGGGCCCGTACCATTACGGGCCGCGTTCATGGCGTCTTTCATCAACCCAGCTTCTTCAGAAGACAATGATTGCGGATTATCCCGCGTACCGCCTTTGGCCACAATCCCAAGTTGTTCATCCAAAGCTTCTAGGTCTTTACCCGCTTTTAACGCAATTCGTTGTTTGGCCGCAATGTCGTAAGCAATCGTATCGCTTAGTGGGTTAACACCGGTAGCAGGCATACTTACGGATTGACCCGAAGCATTTAAGTATGTTCGGCCACCATCGTAACTTAGTACGTTTCCTAAACCTTGGATGGCGAAAGCTTTGGCCGTCGGAGCGGTGTCTGACCCCATGTTGGAAACAGTAAACTTTTGTGTTCCGCCCGCATTCGCGTTATTAGCGGCTTCAATTGCTGCTTGTCCCGAAGCCGTTGTAATATCCACCACGCGAGTAGTTTGATTGTTCATGTTACGAATAACCTTAAAGACAGGCTCGGTAGGCGCGGATTCCGCTTGGAATACCGATACCGCCGAATTGTCCGCAGGATTAAATAGCACCAGATCGTTGTCTATCACTTTAAGCGACGGAGCCAATCTGTCTGCTTTAGCTTCAGCCTCTGCAAACGCTTGCTTGCGAACTGCCATGCTTTCGTTAGCGATCTGAGTAAGCGTTGCCAAATCAAGATTACCTTGCGAAATATCCAGACCGCGCTCTTTAAACCCATTAAGAACGTCATTTTGAAGCTGTGTAAGCAACCTATCTTTTTCAGACTCGCTACCGGTGAAGTCTTGCATATCCTTTTGCAGAAAGGCTTTGAAGTTTTGCGCTGTAATTTGCAAGTTTTCGCGAGCCGCACGATCCAGTGCGTTTTCGGCAGCCGTAGCAATTTGTTGGTTTTGCGCGGCAGCGGCAGCAATTGTGCCTTTGTGATCTGCAAGTGCGAGGTTGAAGTCGTGCCCTTTGTCCATCTGAGCCAATTCGTAACCGTTCTTAACACCAGCCACTTTTAAAGTATTGTCCAGATCAACTGCTTTTTCTGTTACGCGTAGGCTACTGTTTAGTTCTGCCAACTGTCGATCAAGCTCTGCACGTTGAGCAATAGTTTTCGCATCATTTGCAAACCCAAGAGCTTGACGTGATGCACTAGCGGCATCAATCGCGTTCTGCAACTCGCTTTTAAACTCTTGTGAAGAAAGACGTTCTGTAGTCGTGAAGTCAAACTTTTTGCCTTGAAGGACTAAATCGTGAGCTTCCGCTAAACGCGCTTCTTTTGCTTGCAGTTCTTCCCGAAGCCTAATTTGAGACTCGGTATTCGCTCCTTCAAGATTAGCTAGTGTCCGGCGACTTTCCGCCAAATCATTTGCCAAACGTAGAGCATACCCTTGTTCTGTTTCGCCTTTTTCGCGTTGGAACGAGAACTTGTTGCTTTGCAATAGTAATTCTTGAGCGCGTTCTGCGGCTTTTTCTACTGATTGGCTTTCGGCCAAAGCAGCCGCCGCCGCAGCATCTATTTCTGCTTGCTTTTCTACTCCCAGTTTAGTCTGAGAGGACTGCAACGCCGCCATATCTAGCTGGCGTTTTTCCGCAGCTTGGCCTTGCTTAAACTTTAATAGTTCACCCGAACGGGCTCCGATATTACCTAATACGGGTTGCGCCACTTGTGCCAAACGCTCCGCAGGGCTCATTTGACGGTCTCCGGGCGTTGCAAACGCCAACGCACCCTGCGCAATGTCAAACAACATTTGCGCTTGGGTCATTTTCTTTTGTTCGTCGTAAGCCGCTTGTTGCTCGTTTCCGCCAATAAGCTGGCCATAAAGAGCCCGGTCTTGGTTAAAAAGCTCCAAGGCCCGTGGGTCAGGGGCACCGGCGACACGATTAGTGTTTTCTGGTGCAAAATACTGAACCGCGCCGCCTTGGTTAAAATTTACAGGTACGGGAGCCTCCTCGGCACCCATATTAATCGTGGACATAATTCCACCGGCCATGTCCCCCTCTATAGGGGTAGTCATTGTTTCGGGAGCTAACCCGCCGATGCCTTGATCTACCGCCGCCATTTGCATGACAGGTTGGACCAGTGTCAAAACGGAGTCTGGCGTTTGTTGGGCATCTTCATCCCCAACCATTTCTGCCAGTTCCATACGACGGTCTTCTAGGGGGGCTTGATCCCCTCGAATGGCGTTAATCACACCTTCGTAATCTTCGTTTTCCGCCGCGGCGTCGATGCCTTCAAACTGTCCCGCAGCTTGCCCTAGCATTTGTTCCAAAACCGCTGGATCGATGCCCGCTTGAGCGCCCATTCCTTCGGCTTCGCCCATGCTACCTACTTGAGGCGGAGGCATTCCCGCCATCGCCATTTGTGGAATTGCAGCCGGGTCTACCGCTTGTTCTGGTGCTGGGGGCATCATTGGAGAACCGCCCGCCTGCATATACCGCACCTGTCCGCCGTTCGCGAACATTTGTCGGCCCATTACACCTCTATCCATCATTAAAATAACCCCGCATTTTTAGCGCCTGCCGCTGCCGACAGACCCGCTACGCCGAGCCCCAAAATACTTTGGGCTGGCGATACTGAAGGTGCCGTAGTTGCCGAAATACTTTGTTGAGACGACGGAGCGCCCTTATAAATATCTGACAAGAAAGACACCCGTTGATATGGCTCGTAAGCTTGTTGTAAATCTGTTTGACGCTTGGCTTCCAAACCGGCCTGATCTTGGGCTTGGAATTGTTTGCCCACGTCGAACAGGAACCCTTGTTCTTTTTGACCCATGCTTTGACCCAATTCACCGAGAGACGCTTGACGTAATCCAAGATTACCAAGTGCATCGCCCTGTGCCAAGCCCAATTGTCCGTATTGTGCGCCAAGTCCGCCAATACCCTCGCCCATCCGGCCTTGCAATTCGGAGCCTTGTAGACCCAAACCGCCTGCCGCTTGTGCGCCCTGCATTCCCATGTTGGCTTGCGCCTGACCAAGTTGACCTTGCTGACCTGCCATTTGACCGGCAAATTGCTCTCCCGCAAGCGCGGTTTGACCCGCCTGCGCTGCAATCCCAGATTGCGCCTGTGCGCCCTGTAGGCCAAGTTGACCTTGTTGACCCGCCATTTGACCCGCTAATTGAGCCGCGTTCATGCCCGTTTGGGCAGAAAGCTGTTCTAAGCTCATGCCTGTTTGTGCCAAAGCTTGCGCGTTTGCAGAGGCCATTTGCTCGGCCGACATGCCTAGTTGTGCGGCCTGACCAGCGGTCTGACCTTGTAGCTGCGCTGCTGACATCCCTAATTGACCTGCCAGTTGCTCGGCTGACTGGCCCAGTTGGCCCGCCGTGCCTAAGTTCTGTGAGGCAAGCTGTTCTGCGGCCAAGCCCTGCTGGCCCGCCGCCGTTTGTGCGGACAAGCCTAGCTGACCTAGCTGACCCGCTTGAGCGGCAGCCAATTGCTCGGCAGAAAGACCAAGTTGAGCCGCCGAAGTCGCTGCTTGCGTTCCAGCCTGTGCGCCTTGTGCGCCGAGGGCCCCGGTAAGTTGCGCGGCTTGCTGGCCCCGTCCTTGTTGGGCCTCGTATGCGGCTTGCGCCCGTTGTGCGGCACTTTCAAAACCCGCTTGACGCATTCCTGCGGCAGTACGACCTTGCTGTTCCAGCACATTTCTAGCCATTTCGGCCTCTTGGACACCCTGTCTTGAACCACCAAACGCTCCAGCACCCACGGCCTGTGCCCGCTGGCCTTGGGCCGCGATGTCACCTTGACGTTGGATGTCGGATAGAGCCTGTTGAACAGCCGCATCCTCATACTGGTTCATAAATGCGCCAGTAGAATTGGGGTCAAAAGCCCCTGTTGTTCCGCCTAAAGCGGCAATTCCTTGTTGTGCGGATTCGGTCCCCAAAGCCCCAGCTTGTTGCAAAGCTGCCGCTGCGTCACCTGTAATACCTCTGGCACCCTGAACGGCTTGCTGACTTCCCGCCAACGCGCTTTCATACGCGCCAATACCACCGACACCGGCTTGTTGGGCCGCGGTCCGCGCTGCGTCAGAAGAGGCTCCTAGCCCCAAAGCCGTGCCTGCTGCGCCCATACGAGCGCCAAATCCGGCGTCTGCGGCGCTTTGTGCGCCCATACCTGCGGCTGCGCCCAAAGCTTCGGCTCCGGCTCCCGCAATTGCGCGACCTTGATCTACTGACTGGCCTAATTGGCCCGCCAAAGCGCCTTGAACATTTGCGCCACCGGCTCTTGCAGCGTCTGCAACTTGACCCGCCATGCCTGCGGCACCCGTCATTCCTTGTTGAGCCGCGCTAACTTGTCCCGGGATTGCGTCGTAAGCCGCCAATTGATCGGCTGCGGACTGTGCTGCGGCTAGTCTTGCGTTATCGGCTGCGGTTCCAAGGCCGAGGGCCGCGGTATCTGTAGCAGATTGACCGGCCCCAATTGCGTTTGCAATGCCTTGTTGAGCCGCGCTAACTTGACCGGGAACGGCGTCTGCGCCTGCCCGCATATAGTTTGCGGCTTCAGTTTGGTAGGGTTGTGCGCCTGCCATAACGCCGCCAAGAGCGGTTTGAGCATCGCCTAGAGTATAACCGGCCTCTTGTAAGTAAGGCTGATATCCACCAATACCCGCTTGTGCGAGTTCCCCAGCTTTAATTTGAAGCTGGTTCATCTCCGCAACCATGTTTGGAGGTATTGAGACGCCTTGGTCGGCTAAAGCTTTAGCGGATTTAAGTAAGCCTATTTTGTAGGCTTCAATATCCGGGGCTTCGCGGACTATCTGTTCTGTTGTTTCGACCATTACGCTGTAGCCCTTCCTCGGTTTTCAAGGTTACGCATTACTGAGTACATGTTTTTAATTCCAGTGTTCATGTCGCCATTTCCCAAGCCTTTTACAGCATCAGTTGTCATAACAAATTCACCCGGCATTAACATGGCTCGGACGCTATCTTGGTTTGGAACACCCTCAGTAGGCATTATACCACCGTTCCTACGAGGGAAAACTTGTCCCCCATCAGCAAGTGTTTGGCCCACGAATGGGCGGGCAAATGGTCCGCTCGGAGTGCTGCCCTGCAAGAAGTATGCGTTTGGATTAAGCTGTGCCGTTTGCATTTGAGGCTGACCCGGCTGTGTGCCTAAGTTCATCTCCGGAGGTTGGTACGTGCTTAGACTTGCTATGCCGCCCATTGCTTCTTCACGAGCGCGACGGTCTGCTTCCGCCTTGCTTATGTAAGTCCCTGTTTCAGGGTCTAACACTCTGTTGCCAAGGTCCGCAATCATATACTGTG
>Ga0115549_1000456_pt1 | contig 26129 bp, 12 predicted proteins | sample COGITO_mtgs_1004_2_FD_87176 | JGI IMG/M metagenome (GOLD analysis project Ga0115549, IMG submission 87176) | Pelagic marine microbial communities from North Sea - COGITO_mtgs_100430 | ecosystem: Environmental > Aquatic > Marine > Epipelagic | place: Germany:Helgoland, sampling site Kabeltonne...
ATGCTGCTGCGCAACTTGCATCGCCCAATCGTAGGCCTCGGCGGGTGCATCGACAATCACACACTCCTTGCGTGACGGTTCAATCAGGGCAAACGCATTGGTGCCGATCGGAGGCAATTCTTGGGATTCAATAATCATGTGCACTTGACGATGCAGCGCATGCGCTGGGTTTCAACCAAGAACACAGCACTTTCGGTGCGGTCATCCATTGTCTGCAACTCATGGCTGCACCCCATCGCGACGCGATGCCCTGCTACGCTTCGCTCCGTCTAATTTTCTAAAAATGCGATAGCGTCCCCGCTACTAGCAATGAGGATGAAGATGCGCTCCGAGGTAAAGCCGACAAATCTTAATTAGGATCGAATCCAGCAGACGTTGGCAAGACGACTTGTCCCTCAGTTTAGACCCCACTCTGGGGACTCGGATTTTGGCACCGTGTGCACGCGCATTACGATGCACAACAAGTGGAGCCCGAAGTCGATGGCTACGACCGCTGACTATGGTCCAATAATACGACCTTGCCGTCCGGCAATTCCGCCGAAGCGTTGCGCCAGACCTACGCCATGCTGTTACAGAAAGTGCTGTATCGAGATCTTTTTAAAGCCAACAAACAGCGCATCGACATTTGGGGTTTATAAAAGGTGCTCCCCGACATTCCCAGATAGGCCCAACCTAAATCATCGATCAACATAAGGATACGTTTGGTCGGTCTGGACCATTCGAACTGTTAGGAGGAGAACTACCTGCGGACGCATGCACCGCAGCGGCGCTGGCGATGAGGCCAACGATCGCCAAGATACTGGCGGAGAAATGATTCAGTTTATTATTCATTTGCGATGGGTTTGATCCCCCGAAGCTTGCTTCGGCTTTTTTGGGAGGGCAACGCGCCGTCGTTGCCGCTGAACTGTAAAATACTGCATAAAATCGAGATCGACGAAACCTACGTGCGGCAATGACGGAGCATTGCCCTGCAATCATCATCCCATTATCTGCAAATATAATTAAACAATTTTAGCGTCCTTCAATTCAGCGGACTACTGCCTCACGCTCAATTTAATCGACTGTGTGGTGCCCCACTGACGACCAGTCACATTGACCTGCCACAGATTGTCACCGAGATCGACGACTGAGACGATCTTGCAGTTTGCAGAACCAGCGCCTGTAAGCGGCTGCTGACTGTAGAAAGTCAATGCGCCTTGCTGCGCACCGGCATCACTGAGATCAACGGATGCCGCAGTCGGAGTTACGCGGACATTATCGATTTCCGTCGCACCGATAGAGAGGTGCAGGTTCGATCCAACCAAAATGGGACGATTCGAATCCAATGGCGTAAAGCGCAGCAGAGCGGATGAATGCTGCTCCAACGGTGAAGTGGTGTAAGTATCCATGGCAGTAGCGATCACCTCGTTACTCCAGAAGTCGAAGACCGCACAGGGCACGCCTGCTGGCAGGCCAGCGGCTTTGAAGTCAAGTGTCAGCGGCTTGGTGCCTTCGGTGGAGTTGTAGAGATTATAGACAGCGAAGTCGCCGAAGGTGCGCTTGGCCGCAAAACCGAAAATCGAATTATCCGCCGTGTTGCCGAGTGTCAGCAACTGCGCTGGCTCGCGACTGCCGGGGCGCATGATTTCGAAATTGCGCCACTGCTCTTTAGCATCGGGTGTATTCAACGGCTCACTGGTCATCGCGGTTCCACCGACTAAGGCAACAACGTTATGCCAGGTGCGCCACATGCCTTCACCTTCTGGCGTCGGACCCAATTTTCGACTGGATAGGCCAGTTGCCAAATACGCAACATCCGCATCATTCTGCCACCAGACATTGTCATAGATCTGGAAACGCAGCACCGATTTTAGGCACTTTTGAAAATGCGCTGGGTGAGAGTCCGGCCCCACCCGGGCGGCATCAATGAAACCAATCACACCGCGAGTTGGAGCTCCGAGGCAGGAGAGAATATACATCTCATCGCCGGCCGCTTCACGGTAGAGCGTATACAGCTCACGAAAGACTTGTAGGCGTGTCTTGGTCGGATCGACAAAGCGATTACCGATCCCATTGAAGTCGATCTTGATGTAACCGAAGCCGCGTTCACGCGCATCGTTGATGATGTTGAACAGAAATTTCTTCGACTCTGGATGATCGGGATTGATCCAGTTCGCACCTGCTGGGTGGAACGGATTCGCATTCATGAAACTCGCGATGCCTTTGGCATTGCTCTGAATGGCGTCCGGGTGCTCAGCAGCCCACGGATGCGCAGGATTGATCATCAAAGGCGCAAACCACACACCAGGAATATTACCTGATTCGCGAATACGCTTGGCAACGGACGCCATACCATCGGGAAACTTTTCGTTGGCGCTCCAGTCGCCATCCATTTTTTGGTAACCGTCGTCGATCTGAATGATGCCTTTGCCAAAAGTGTTTGGGTTAGCCTCGATGGTATCGGTAATGCCCAACACGTGGGCGGCATCGATCTTAGTGGTGCGATCATACCAACTACACCAACCATAGACCGCGCCCTTGTTGCGGCGCACACCATGTGTCGTCGCCACCCAGCGCGTCCAGATGTCTGTCGAAGTCGTCGACCGCTCAAACGAGAAGATCATCTCTTCACTGCGACGACTTTCGCCCGCACGCACGAGCACCCCATCCATATTGGCCGATGCGACCACCGCCTGCCCCACAAATTGGACATTACAATACGCCTCAGCTGGCCCGACTGGCCCCACGAGAAAACCATCGCCATTGGATCGATACAGCATCGCGGCTTCGTTCAAAGTCGCCTCCGCAAGATCAAGCGTGAGCGCTGCCTTATCCTGCATGAGTGGTGTCACGAGCCACTCCGACGCATTTTCGACACTGAACGTGCCGCCTGATTGGTTGCGGGTATCGAGCAAATCAAAGGCATTCAAGTTAACGTTCTGCTCACTGCGGTTATGAAAGACGGCCTGCACGGTAAAGGCACGCAAACTCTTCAATCGCTTCAACGTCAATGTGTATTGAAACGCATCATTGCCAAAAGTCACCGTGCTAATCACCGCATCACCAAACGGCGTGGTGCCGACCGTCTCGCTGACTGGGGAAAGCAGCGCAGTGCCCTGCATGTCCACCCGCTGTTTCTTTCCATCTTTGGAATACACCGCCGACGAAACGCCCTGAAATTCAGCAATGCCCTCCGCATTTACTAAGATCCGCTGCCCATCCTCGGACAAGCGAACCCAGGCCGCATCCGCAGCCACGGCAATCGATTGGAAACAGAACGCCAACGCGCCCGCTAATAATAATTTGGAATGTTTCATATGTATTATACTTTTCTAAAAAAAATTTAGTTAAGACTAACGAATAAAGGCGGTAGCTAATTGATCAGACATCACAGCCTAGTAATAACAGCTTCGTCTAGTATGCTTTTTTTTTCGAAGCATAAGGATGATCAGCACCGTAAATGCAACAATCAGGGCAACTGATCCGGCCAGCTCAAACGAGCTTTTATCGTGACCATCCATAACAGGCGATAATGATGCGTTTTCTTGTATCGATTGAGAACTTTGCAAGCTAGAGAGATACGCATAAGAATCGATTACCGCAGGATCGGACTGGCTTGAAGTGTCATATGCATATATGATCTTTTTCAATAAATAGCTCATAAATATCGACTGCTCGTGGCTTGATTGACTAGTTACGATGCGTCATCGAATACGGGAGGGCGCCTTCAGTCGTCCCCCAGTCGGATGGCTTGGAGCCCATCACAAAATCAATCGTTCCTCCGTCAACGAGCACGTCGTGCGGCAAAAAGTTTTTATCCCATGCCTGACCGTTGATCTGCATGCTCTGAATATACATATTCTCTGCGGAGTTGTTGCTTGCGGTGATCACGCAGGTATTACCATTGGGTAAATTCAGAGTGACTTCATCAAAAATGGGGCTGCCGATCGTGTATTCGGGAACTGAATGTAAATAAGGATAGAACCCCATCGCAGTGAAAATATACCACGCCGACATCTGTCCGGCATCTTCATTGCCACCGATCCCCCATGTATCATTACGATATTCTTTTTCCAAAACGAGGCGCACCCATTTCGCTGTCTTAGCAGGCGCGCCGACATAATTATAGGCATACAGCGCGTGCTGATCAGGCTCGTTGCCGTGCCAATACTGACCGAATACCTCGGAGCTATTACGCCCACCCTGCACGGTAAGAAACTCATCGAGTCTGGCTTCAAAAGCATCATCGCCGCCCATCAGGTTAATGAGCCCCTGCGTGTCCTGCATCACATGCCAGCTCCACTGCCAGGCATTGCCCTCGCAATAGTCGTCATTGCCGTGGCCCGTATAGGTAATCGGATCGAAGTCGTCCGGATAGGACCAGTCACCAGCCTTATCCTTGCCGCGAAAAAAACGCGTCTCCGGATCCCATAGTTTTTTATAGTTCTGGGCTTGAGTGTAGAAGAATTCAGCGTCTTCGTCTTTGTTCAAAGCTGCTGCAAATTGGCCGATATTAAAATCGCAGTAAGCGTGCTCGATGGAGCGAGTCACATTGATATAGGCCGGATGAGCCACATAACCGAGCTCGAGGTAATCCTCCAAGTGAGCGCGACGCCCCAAAACCGTAGCGTTCTTCTTCACCAGTGCAAACGCGGCCTCTGTATCGAAATCACGGATACCTTTGGCATACGCATCGGGAATCACCACGTCTGCCCAGGTGCCCGGCATGATCTGCGTATCCTTATTCGCAAGTTTCCATTTGGGACCCCAGCCGCTGTCGCGGTAGTCATCCAGCATGGTCTTGATGACGTCCAGTTGCACGTCCGGATTAATCAGCGTGTAGAGCGGATGCGCGGCACGAAAGGTATCCCAAAGCGATAGCACGGAGTAGTGAGTGTGCCCGGCGGTCTTATGCACCTTTCCGTCCATGCCGAGATACTCACCATTGACATCGTTAAAGGTCTGAGGGTGGAACATGACATGATACAGCGCAGTGTAAAAGTTGGCCTGTTGGTCTGGCGTGCCCCCTTTGGCGTCGACCTTTGCCAACTGCTGATTCCAATCAGCGCTTGCCTGCTGGCGAACCGCATCAAAATTCCAATGAGCTAATTCGGCATGCAGATTCAGCTTGGCATTGGCCTCACTAACATAGGAAATCCCTACTTTTATCAGCAGTGATTCACCGGCATTCGTCGAGAAGTTCACAGTGCCCCCCGCTTCACCTTGATCGACAAACACGACTGGCTTGCTGAACTCCATATAGAAATAGGTCGAGTGCTCACGCCATGCCGTCGTATGCGCGACACCACTGAGAGTCGTAGGGCTCTCCTGCCGCATCGCACCGTTCATCGAGCCCCGCCTGTGCCTCGCCCAGTGAACTCCCTTGTTTAAATCAACCAGCACACGAGCCGAATCCGACTTTGGAAAGGTATAGCGATGAATCGCAGCACGCGTAGTGCAGGTCATCTCAGCGGTGATGTCCATTTCTTGAATGACTGCCTTGTAGTAACCTGGCTCTGCCCACTGCTGACTCGCAGGCACCTTCACTGTCGTGCCCAGTTCCTTGTTCCCAGTGGTCGGGAGCATTACCACCAGTCCATACGAGCCACAACCAGTGCCCTGCAAGTGAGTGTGATTGAATCCAATCAGATCCTTATCATCATTATGATAACCACACGGCGCAGTCGTCTTATTGAGAGGCCCCGGAGAGATCATCCCGAACGGACGAATCGCCGCCGGGTTAATCTGCGCACTTGAGGCAGTGCCGAGGAACATATTAACTCGGTCGGTGTAGTCGACAGCGGCGACCACAAGGGGAGCCAGCGCAAAGAGGATGAGGGATGACAATTTAAATTTCATAGTATACGATAGAGAGGGACGATTTGATGCAAAGTAAAATACCATTAAGTTGCCCATCAGAACATACGCGTATGCGTAAACTTTCTATGCAATTGCGACAGCCAATGCTTCAACACACATCAGAGCTTAAACACAACGCCACTGCATCAGCCTAAACGTCGGCCTTATGGAAATCCGCTTCGATTTCCTCCAAAGATCGACCGGCTGTTTCTGGCATCCACTTCCAGACCATAAAAATCTGCGGCACCAGAATCGCGGCGAAGATAAAGAACGTCACAGCAGGGCCGACGGCTTCGCGTAGGCTTGGCGTGAATTGACCGACAATGGTATCGGTCGCCCACATTGTCAGAATGACAATCGCCATCGCATGTGAGCGAATATTGGTCGGAAAGATTTCCGAAGCGAAGATGAATTTGATCGGCCCGAGGGAAAACGCAAAGAACGCGACAAAGGCACACATCAATACAATCAGCATGGTGTTGGCTCCGCTATTAAAGCTCGCACCGATGCCGGCTAAGCAAGCGATGGCACCGATGGTGCCGAACTGCAGCAATTTACGGCGGCCGACCTTGTCCACAAAGGCCATCGCGATGGTCGTAAAAATCATATTACAAAAACCGATCACCGCCATGCCGCTCAAGGCTCCGTCCGCCTTCAGGCCGGCGTCTTCCAACATAGAGGTGCCGTAGTAGAACACCACATTGATGCCACTAAATTGAGCGAACGCCGCCAACAGCATGGCGATGATTAGGGGCTTGCGATACTTCTGACTAAACACATCGAGGAAGTTCGTTTGAGTGGCACTTTCTTTAGCCACCGTCTGCTTGATCGTTTCGAGTTCCTGCTTCGCACCATTACGAAAGATACGGTTGAGCACCTTGCCCGCTTGCTCGTGGCGTCCCACCTTGACCAACCAACGCGGGCTCTCTGGCAGCAGCGCCGCCAACACGAGGAAAAACAGGCCTGGCACCAACTCCGAGGCAAACATCGCACGCCAGGTCTCGTCGGCCACAAACCATTGCATAAAGCTGCCCTCAGCCGCGGTATCAGCAACCGAAGCCGCCCACTGATGCAGGAAATAATTATTAAACAACGCGATCATGATGCCCAGGGTAATCGCAAACTGGAACATCGTGACCAAACGACCGCGCAAGTGCGTCGGTGAAATCTCGGAAATATACAGCGGGCAGACCATGGCGGAAATACCCACACCGAGGCCACCCAACCAACGGGCAAACACAAGCAACTCAATATTCGTGGCCCATGCACTGCCGATCGCCGACAGTAACATCAACACCGCAGCGAGTAACAGATTGCGTCTACGGCCAAACTTGTCGCTCAACCAACCTGACAGGCCGGAACCAAACACCGCACCCAACAGGCCGGAGCTTACGAAGAAGCCCTCCATCGCTGGCGACAGAGCGAACTGTAATTTAACCGAACTGATCGTACCGGAAATGACAATCGCATCAAACCCCCAAAGGAGTCCTCCGAGAGCGGATGCGATACAGATAAATACCAAAAAAGGTAAATGAGGTTTATGGATTTCTGAATGTTTGGATTCGTTTTGCATGGCGTTATCTGGTCGTTGATTGATTTTCATTAAAATTCCCGCACGTCAGTCTTCTTCAATGTGCATAAAAGAGCGCAGCCGCACCGATCAATCCAGCACGGTTCGGATGCTGAGCGGCGACAATCTCGACCTGCCCCGGATCGCCCCAGATGAACTTGGCCACCGTCTCGCGAAAGCTCGCCAGCACTGGCTCAGGTGAATTCATTAGCCCACCACCGATGACAATTCGCTGCGGATCATACAGATGGATAAACGAGACCAGCGCCTCACCCCAGATGCGGTAGCAATGTTCTTGCACGGCACTGGCACAGGCATCGCCAGTAGCCGCATGCGTCAAGAGTTCCTCAAAACCGATCGCATCCAACTCCCGCAAGCTGCTCTCCGAATACAAAGCATGACTGCGTATCAGCTCCGGTAGCACCCAGCCCGAAGCCTCGCTCTCTAGGCAGCCCACGGCACCACAGGTGCACTGGCGTCCTTCGGAATGCACTAGAATGTGGCCACCGAGAATCCCACCGCTGAAATGTGATCCCGTCACGAGCTTGCCATCGAGCACCACTGCAGTGCCGATTCCCGTGCCAAAGGTCACCATCATCAAATCATCCACTCCCTGCCCGGCACCATAACACCACTCACATAGCAATGCCCCTCGCGCATCATTATCCATACGTAACGACAGGCCGGTGCGCGCGCGCGCCCATTTGCAAAAATCAAACCCGACGGCATCGTCGTATTTGCCATTGGTTGAGAGCACCTTCATCGCTCGATTATCGACCAGCCCCGTGCACAGGACGCCAATGCCCTCGCAAGACTCCAGCGTAGTCCGCTGCTCCACACATAACGCGCGCAGATGCTCCAGCACCTCATCGAGATGCCCCTCGAGCGAACCCTGCGCATTGGCAGGACAGGTCAAGCTAGCCATCACCTTACCATGATCGACCAAACCGAATTTAGTGCGGGTTCCCCCGAGATCAATTGCTGCAATCATATTAGGTTCTGACGTAGGCTTTCAAAGTCGCACACTCGTGCCCAACGGACTCACCGTAAGGTCGAATCGTGTAAGTGCCGACTACTGCGGGCACGATAAAGGTCTCGGCATAGTGCACGACAAAAGGCTCAAAGTCATTGGTCGGACTTTCGACAATCGCCTCGCGACCTTCGACTAGGTTGATCACGTTCACACCGCCCTCGGTATCATGCGGCACTGTATCCGTAAACCAATGACGTCGCGTCTCGATAAACTCACGTTCATGCAGGCCGGTGCGCTCCTCGCGCCAACCTTCACCGCTGCCGAGTGCTTGAATATTATTATGCAAATGCTCCCGGACGTAATGCTCGTCACGCTCCCAGGCGATATTCTTCGCACCACGCTCGACATTGATCGGGCGCGGAAGTCCATCGAGTCCAAGACGTCCCCAGTCCCACATTTTAAACGTAAAAATATACGGCGTGGCCGATATTTCGAGCACCATGCCACCATCGCCACCGCAATGCACGGTGCCTGCGGGAATCAAAAAATGGTCATGTTTCTTGGCGGGCAGGCAATTGACGTAAGTAGCATCGTCAAAGTCCTTCTCCCCTCTCTGTGCAGCACGCAGATCCTCCACCATAGCCTCACGATCGATATCGGCCTTAGTTCCGAGATACATGGTGGCATCTTTAGTCGCATCGAGGTAATAGTAGGACTCATCCTGCGTGTAATTCATCCCGAAGTGCTGCTGAATGTATTCAGTCAATGGATGCACTTGAAACGAGAGATTGCCCCCTTCGATGGTATCGAGGAAGTCGAAGCGGATCGGAAATTCATCACCGAAGCGTGCATGCACCTTATCGCCAAGCAGCGCCTGTGGCTCCTGAAACACCACATTGATCGAAGGCAACTCCATCAGCGTCTCGCCGAACTTTAGCAGCAGCGAGTTCTCCTCTGGCACACAGTCGAAGCCCCATCCATAATTTTCCGCACTACGATCCATGTCGCAGGCTTCCTTGATCCACTGACCGCCCCACGGTGCCGGATCAAAAAACGGTACCACACGGAACGGACGATGGGCGGCTTCCTTCAAACCGGCACGCACCGCTCCACCCTCGGCCATGCGCGGCTCGTTTGGTTGGTTGGTATCGAGCACGAAATCCCAGCGCCCCATCAGGTCGCGCTTCAAGCGGTCGCAAACACGCCAGTCGGTGAAGTAGGCGCGCTTGTATTGCAGGCTCCACTTCAAATCGTGATTCGCGACGCCCAGATTGGAAATCTCGTCGCGGCGCATACGTAACTGCGCCTCCCAGCGTGCGAGATCCGCATAGACCAGAATATCACCTGGATGGATCAAGCTTGCGCCATTGCCGATTACAACGACCAGACCACTCTCCACCTGCTCGATTGCAGCAACCAGCGATGTCACCTTATCCGCATCGATAAAATCCTCAATACGGAGATGGTTCATGATGCCAAACACTGGATCATCGTCGCCATTAAAAGTGCCAACTTTCGCGTCGATCACTTCCGGCTCAAGAAAGGCATCCGAACTACAGAGCACGCGGGCAGGATCCAGAACCTTCAAGGCCTCGGCAATCTCTGCCTCATTCACACCCGTGTAGCATTCGATCGTCACCACCGTGCACGTCGTGCCATGATCGGAAACCGCGTTGCTTAGCCGATCCGTGACTGCCTGCCAGCCATTCACGCACACTCGGGCCCCATTCGGCACGGCGACGTAGGGTTGTTTATCGTAATTTGATTGCATCATCGTAAAGCCTATCTGCGCTCTATAATTCGTCCGTATCAAGGGAACCGTTTCGGTTTTTATCCCGCCCATCAAACTGCTTGCCATACATCGTCTTGAATTCGCTCAGCGACGCTTTTCCATCCTGATTCGCATCCATGCTCTTGAATCCTGCCGCCGAGCCTAACTCGGTCACATTTAGCATGCCGTCGCCGTCCTCGTCCTGATTGCGGAACGCCTTGACCCAGAACCCGACAAACTCAGCACGGGTCACTTGCTCATCGCCGTTGTCATCCATCGCCCTGAACATGCGCGACGCTTCTTTCACGGGAGCGTGCGCCGCGGTCTCCATGACCTTGTATTGACGCCAGAGCGCATCCTTCGTCGCACCACCTGGCTTGACCGGCGGCAAGCCTTTACCCCAATTCTTGTTCGGCTCCGAGCCGAGCCACAGCTCCAGTAAGCCGCCGGCGGCAAGCTCTCTCTGATAGATCCAGCAGTTGTCCAAGCGCTTGCCGTTCAACTTGGCCTTCTGAATGTAGCAGTTCTCCGGTGAGTTATTATAGGCCTTAATCTTGAACGTCTTCCCTGAGTAGTATTTCGGATCGAGTTGGATCGTGATCTCGTCAAACTCTGGCGCGGTAAGCTCGTAAATCGGATCGGCCGCGCAGGCCCCTCGTTCCGAGAACAAGCCAATCTTCATCAGCGCGCTCAATGCGCCCATCTGCCCCTGATCTTCTTCACCGCAATAGCCGTCATGCGGAGTGGTGCCGCCGAAGGCAATCTGGCTGACTTTGCGCGTCCAATACTGCGAGAGCCACGGCTTGCCCGCATGATTGAACAGGTGCGCCATACCGCAGGATGGTTGGTTACCATAATCAAAAAGACCATGGTGCCCGCCGGCAAATCCACTCGACTCTTCGGTTTCAAACGCATGGGTGAGCATATCAGTAAAGGTGTCCGCACCGCCCATTAGATCAACCAATCCCAGCACATCATGTGGCACATACCACGTATAGGTCCAGGCATTTCCCTCCACGAAGCCATACCACTTAGCTGGATCGAAGTTCTCATACCAGGATCCGTCGCGCCGTTTCGGACGCATAAACCCGCTGGATGCATTCCACTGGTTCTTATAGTTCTGCGAACGTTCGATGAAGGTATCAAAATCCTTCTGGTCGCCGATCTTCTTGGCGAGCTGCGCCGCACACCAATCGTTGTAAGCCCACTCGAGCGTCAGCCCGCCAGTCATGTCAAACTCATCCTTAGTGTCCCACATCGGGCACCAGCCGTTATCAATATAAAACTGAAGATCGCCCCATTTGCGATCCATTCCACCACCGGGCATGTGGTTGCGGCTGATCACACTCATCACTTCTTCGGACGACCAATCATCCAGCAGCCCAAGATTGTGGGCGGATACGATCAGCGGCGTGGCCGGGCAACCAGTCATGATGAACGAATACCCGCCACCGTTGGGGCCGCGCGGCAATACCCCGCCCCACTTGTCGAGTTCCAGAAAGGAATTAGCGAAATCTTCCAACACATGCGGCCAACCGAGGCCCCAAAGGAGGTTCAAATTGAAGTTGGTCAGCCAGAAGGAATCGGCATTATAGTAGTTGTATTTGGCCTGACCGTTTTCATCCAATGGGAGTTGGCGAATCTTCAACTCCTCCGTATTGCCTCCCTTGCCGTCGGTGTAATCTGGGATCGCTCCGTTCACATCATTCAGCTTATGGCGGCCCATCAGGGCATGCCATAAGTCTGTATAGAATTTCGTGCGCAGTTCTGGCGTGCCTCCTTGCACATCAATGCGTCCAAAATACTCATTCCATACATCTCTCGACTCTTGTGCCACTTCGTTAAAGCCTCGACCAGTCGCTTCAGTTTCGAGATTCAAGCGCGCATTATCAATACTGGTGAACGACACCGCGACCTTCATATTGATCACCTCGCCCGCAGTCACATGCTCAAACTTCACTAGCCCGGATTGATCCTCAAAACCATTTGACCATGTCTCGAACTTCGAGATGGCTTTGTCCAATTCGATCACAAAGAAAGTGCGAACCTTCGGTGGACCGCCCCATTTGCCACCGATACGGTCGTAATAGCCTTCCAAGTGCTGATCGCCAACAGCTGTCACGTGACCGTTGATCATTTTCGCCGAGCCACTCTTGCCGCCTAAACTGACAATGATATCTGCCTGCCCTGCATTCGCATACGTATAGCGATGGTAGCCGACCCGCTCGGTGGAGGTAATCTCAACATCCATCGCATACTTGTCCAAAGTCACCTTATGGTAGCCAGGGCGCACCACTTCCGTGTCGCGACTGAAAGGTGATTTCCAGCCGTCCTTGTTCAATTCATAATCCCCTCCGGTGGTCGGCATCATATCCAAGCCCACCGTCATCCAGCCGTGCAAATGGCAAAAGCCGAGCACCTCGTTGAAGCGGTAGTTGTAACCGCCGCCGCCCTGGCCTTCGTTACTGGTGTCTGGAAATACATTCACCATCCCGAAGGGACGCTTGCCGGTGCCGAAGAAGAACCAGCGCCCCCGCGCCGACATGATATACGGATCGACCATATCGACATAGTCGGTGGGATTGATTGAAACATCGGGGCGTTCTCCGAGTGCGGCAGCACCTGCAGAAAGCACTGGCAATGATGCCAAAAAGAGACAGGCAACACGAGTTGCCTTCGAACGCTTTGAGGTATATTGTATCATCGGTAATCTTAAAATTCGTATACGATTGAAAATTGTGATTCTTCACTAAATTGAGTTAGATAGCCGCGAACGACTTACGGAGCAGTCTTCGCATAGAGGACAAGCACGGGCTCGCCTTCGAGATAACCGAGCGAGCTAAGGAAGCGATCCATACGTATCATGGTTTCCGCCAGCATGTTTCGATCGACCCAGAGATTGAAAAAACCATGTTCACCGCCTTCGTAAAGATGCAGATCGCAACGGCGACCGTGTTCAGCCATCAATCGTTCAAAGCGCCTGCCAGTTTCGGCCGGAATATACTTATCCTTTGTGCCGAGCACGATAAACGTAGGCGGCGTGTTACCACCGATGTGATCAATGGGAGAGATCGCTTGCCAATACTCGCGGACCAATCCATGCGAAAATCCGTTCGGTCCGTTATCAAATACGGGGTTAAAAAGCACCATTGCCTGCGGGCGACAACTGACGGAGGTGTCCTCCCCCGCTTCGTCAAAGGCTTCGACCAACGCGGTCGCTGCAGCGATGTGTCCGCCAGCCGAACCGCCACCAGCCAGGATCTTTTCGGGATCGACCCCCAACTCCGCCGCATGGGTGCTCACCCAGCGCATCGCCGACTTGCCATCTTTCACACACTCTTTCGGCGTGGTTCCGAATCCCTTAATCGTCCGATATTCCGCGGAAATTGCCACCATACCCCTCAAAGCTAGGTATCGACACTGTGGATACATGTGATCCGCCGTGCCGCCATACCATCCGCCGCCATGGAAAAAGACGATCGCGGGTCGGCGATCCGAAGGTTGATGTCCCTCCGGCAGAAATACCTGAAAATTGAGCTCCGTAGGTTCGCCCTGGTTATCGACCGTCTTGTAAGCCAAGGCCTGATCAGACTCCAGAATGAAGGCACCCTGCCCGATTGCTTCCGGAGTCCACACCTGTGCCTCTTCAGCATACGAAGTGCACGCGAGCGCACATGCGAAAATAAATTTAAATAATCGACTCATTATATTCACTATTTTTACGGTTTTAACGGAACTGACTGTGAACTAAGCAAGCGCACAGGGCCCAGTAGGCCTGAATCCATCAGCGGTGCATCTTTATCGTCGTGATAGAACGGATAGAGCGTCCAAGTGACTCGCTCCGCCTCCGCCAACTTCCAGTCGCCAAGAATTCGGTTCTTCCATACATTGGTGACTTTCACGATCACATCGTTCGCGCCGGCTTTCGCAGCATCGGTGATATCGATCCGAAACGGCGGCTTCCATAACACGCCGAGCGGTCGGTCATTTACAATCACTTCAGCCAGATGATTGACCTCGCCGAGGTCCAGCCAAATGCGCCGCCCCTGCTTCAGACGATTCTCACTCACATGGACCGCCTTGCGATAACTCGCGGTGCCGGAAAAATATTTGATGCCCTCCTCCGGGCGCTTCGTCCAGGAGGTGAGCTCATCGAAGGCGATCTCACCTTGCGGAGCGCCGCGCTCGTCCTGAAAGCAAACCGTCCAGGTGCCTGGCAGCGTTTCCGGCGCAGGAAGGCCTTCCACCTGCACCTCAGCTCTCCCACCACCTTCGAACTCAGCTGCATAGCGACCATTTTTCCAGACCTCGAAATCGAATCCGTTACCGTCAAGCCAGACCGGTTGACCGTTTTGGGTCAGTTGGGTAACAACATCATCTGCGGCATCCGAGTGGCGGAAAACGATGAAGCGAGAACCGTATGGATCCATGTTCAAGTCAAACGACGTAGAGCCGCCGTCATCCTGATAATGCACAAGTATTGATTTTTCACCTGTGACCGGATTCCAGATTTCGGGCACCATGCCAGTGACACGAAAAATTAAACGAACCGCTTCGGCCGCGTCGCTTTGACTGGCCACAAAATATAGCTCCCCCGCGGCAAGCTTGCGATGAATGTAGCGCACATCGACCGCGCCGGATTGAAAATCAGGCTCCAACTGATCGGCCGCCAGAATGGTTTCGAACGACTTGCCGGTAATGACCCGACCTTTGCCGACTCGACGCTCACCGCCACTAGGCGCATCCGGCCAAAGCTTCGCAGCGAGGTTCTGAATTCGCCTGTCAGCCTTGGGGAAGTCTTGTAACGATGGGCAGCGCGACGGACGCGGCCCGATCACCGTGGCTCCTGCAAGCACTAGCTCATACACCTTCTCCAATGCAGCTGGTGTATAACGTGCATGCTCGGGAAGCACCAGATAACTGTAGCGCATGCCGCTAGGCAGAGCCACAAAACCGTCTTCCACCCACATGGTGTCGAAGGTGGTTCGATCACAAACATCGTAATCGTAACCTTGCGGCAACACAGGCTTCATTTTTTGGCGCGGGTCCATAAAATTCGGCTGATAATACCATGCACTATTGGGCACATCTTCTCCGTAGTAATAGCAGACGTCGGCAAAGAAGCGTCCCTGACGCAGCATAAACTGGCAGCGGCGGATGTATTCGATCCACGCACGACCCGGCTCCCACCAGGTCGTCGTGCGCTCCAGATTCAATCCAAACTGCCCCAATCCCATCCCTGGGACACGATCACTGGGCTGGTGCGCATAGCGGTGAAACATAATTTCGTTCATGCCTTTGCAGAACTGACGATCACCAACTGGTTTCAGGATCTCAGGATATTGAGTAAAGCCATCATGATGACCGAAGGAGGTAAACGCCTCGCAGGAAATGACCTTCTTCCCGTAGACATGACCCGCAGCGGCCGCCTCTTTGGTATTGTCCTGGCCACCTGTCCATGCGGCGGGATAGCGGGGATCAGGCGTACCCCCCAGCCAAAACTCGCCTTGCGGAACATCCATCAGGCCTTGAAGTTGGATCTGATCAGCTTGAATAGGCATGCCGATGCCGGGCGCCTCAGCCGAAAGGTTTACGCCCCACTCGTGCACGTAATCGGCAAAGGCTCCATAAAAATTGTCTGCCAGTAGATCACCAATCGTGCGACGGTAGTCCCAAAGAAAGCGCTCGGTCTGGTCGACACTTTCAACGAAGCGACCAGTCAGAGCGACCAACCAGTTCCCCATGGCATAGCCGCGGCGTTGTTCGAATTCTTCGGGGAATCGTTTTGTCCATGTTTGGCAATTGGCCTCCCAACTATCGATATTCATCTCCACCAGAACCTCCCCAACCAAGGGTCCCAGCTGCTCTAAAGTCTTTTTGACAACTCCTTGATCCATGTGAAGGCGCAGTGCTTCGGCACTGAACTTATCCGTCTCTAATCCAACCGCCCGCTCAGAAGCTGGCCCGATTTCATTGCCATTGGTGGTATGACCGAAGCGCAGGATCGTCCACTCACCCGCTGGCAGTTGACAGGTCAAGCTGCCATCCGGCTGAAGGTGATTGCTGAGGTTTAAGATTTGATCCATCCGAACGATCTGCCCCTCGGCAACCACTTGCGGAGTCGGATTCGAAACGGTCGGTTGGGTGCGTTGGCGAGCCGCTTTAAAGTGCAGCTGATTCAGACGCGCTGACTGAAAATTGAACTCGTAAAGCTTCATTGCAACCGAGGGAATCGCTGCCATGATTTCTAATTTAACAAATCGTGCGGTGCACTCGGGTGCGCCTTCAATGATTTCCTCACGGCTTGAATCAAAATGGTTCCGCCAACGGTGAACAGTTGCCCACTCCTTCCAGTTTATCCCATTCGCACTGGTATGCAGCTTGAGCTTACGATGCTTGCTGTCCTCATGGATTTGTAAGTTAAGTGAGCGCACGGCGACAGGCGCATCAAATTCAAGAACGAGCGAACGACTATCTTCGCCGGCTTCCCATACTGGCAAATCGACAAACGTCTCAGCGTCCCCGTCGAGTGCAGCCGACCAGTCAACCCCCTCCATATCCGAGCTGACTTTCGGTTTCAAAGATGCCACAGGCCGTGCTTCGCCTAGAAGCGTGGGATACGCCAGCACCGCAATATCGCGATAATACCCCCGGTTCTTGGTCGGCTGTGGGAGCTGTATGCGACCGTTGACCGGCCCCTCCACGTAGGTATGACGCCACACAATATCCTGCATAGAAAGCTCTGGCGTAATCCAAGGCCCTCCAGCAACCCAGCCTGCACAACTGCCGATACTCAGTTCCAGTCCCAAGCGTTCACATTCTTTGGCCGCGTACTCCACTTTGTCCATCCACTGCGGCGAGCCAATCACATCATCTCCAAAAGTCCACTCCGCCCCACCCTGCGGCAGATTCACCACATGCGCGCCCTTATAGCCCATTTTTTTCATGGCCTCCAGATCCTTGGTAATCCCGTAGGTCGTGACGTTCTCATTGAGCCAGTGCCACCACGTGCGCGGCCCGTATTCGGGAGCTGGATCGACAAAGCCTTCTTCCATAGACGTTCCAGCAGTCGCGGTCGCAGAAATGATCAGGGCGCAAGCGGCAAGTATAGAGCGGTATAGTTTCATTTTCATCATTACTATTTCGTCTCACTTAAAACTTGATCGAACCAGTCCCGAAGAGCAGTTCTTTCGGGAATGTCGCGGAGCACCCAGCTGTCAGTATGGTTCGAAAATGACAGTGCCTGGAAGGTGAAATTACCTGCAGGGGCGGTGCTGCTGAGATACTGCTCTGTTTCGTCAACACGCTTCTCGTGGCTGATGAACTGTGGTCGATTACCCAATCGTCTCAGGCGTGATGCCGCAGAGTTTCTATCGCTTCCCGTATATCCCCATTCCTTTACGCCGTCATAATGACTATGACAGATGAAGCCGCGCCACAGTGAGGCAATTTCATCATCATGCAGTCCGATATAATTGCAGGCGATGGATCCACGAGAAAAACCGGCAATGAATACCTTCGACGAGTCGCCGCCATAGTCGGCACAGATCCGATTGACCGTCTCCTTACAGTAATCGACCGTCGCGGCGACGTCCCCCCACCACGTTGTGGCATTCCTTTGATGGTCCTTGTCTACGAAAGGCATACAAATCCAGATGACTCCTTTGCCTCCCGAGATGCCGTAACCGAGGTTGCTGCCTTCGACAGTTCCCGGACTGGTCCTCCATTTATTTCCAGCATACTCAACGATCACCGGGTAACGCTGTCCCTGCACCCAGTCAGTCGGAAGATACAGGAGGTGGTACACGTCAGTTCCTGCGTAGTCCTGATTGATCTGCCTGACTCGTTTGCCAGGAGCAGGCGCGTGGTCTGTTACGGATGGCGTGATGAGATCTGGGCACACGCTCTTAATATCCTTGGCACCCAGAGACGACGCATGAAGCATCACTGCCAGTGTCAATATCGCTACGTTTATAATCATTTAATTTCATGGCCAACAGGCCGTCTCAATCAGAGACCAGAGCCATCAGAGGTCTGTGTGTTCGGGTTATTGCTCCAGCGACTGTCAACTAACGAGCACCCCAAACAAGGCTGCCGGAACGTTCTCTGAGGGATGAGCCAGTTCGATGGATAGACCGCTGGTGGAAATGGGTTGATCCAACTCGATGCGATTGATCGTTTGATGATTATCGGAGCAGCGGTGCAACTCGTTTCCGTCGGCATCACGGATCACATACTCACGCACGCAAAACGGCATCACATCTTCAGGATGGCCCCACTGTGCAGTCTCCATGGCGTGGTCGAAATCAGTGTCAAAGTGCAGCACGACCTCACGGATCGTCTGCTTCGTATTCCAGGTTAATTCGAGCCGCGGAGACGCATCACTCAAGTCTGCCAACCATGCATTGCTCGCCGTCACTGGGCGGAAGGTGCCGTTGGTGACATTCTCGGCAGCATAGGCTTTCAGCGGCGTGGACAAACGGAAAGCCAGATTGTGTCCAGCGGGTCGACGATCCGGCACCCAGAACTCAAAGCGGTCAATGCCGATCCCCTCAGGGGGCAGCTGTTCGCCAGTATTGGAAACCGCATGGTTGAACTTTTTACAAACCGTCATGAGTCCAGTAATACGTTGCTCGGAGCAGGCGACCTCAACCTCTTCCCTGCCGTAAAGACAGAGGAACCCGTAACGGTCGACATCAACGCCGTTGGTGATTAGGAATTCGACAGTCTGCTCACCTTTGATCAACTTAAACGTCTGCTCACAGAGCGTCTGTTCCGGAGTAAAATTAGCTGCCTTATCACTCACGCGCAACGCCACACGCAGCTCACACGCTGTGGTTGCACGCACGCGCAACTGAACAGTCGGACGGTCTTCAGGCGTCAGTGGTAGCAACTGTGCGACCGGATACTTCAGATCCAACCACGGCCCGTCCGCCGAAAGTTCGCTCAGTTGCAGGGTCGACGAAGTCGAAATGTTTGCTGTCTGAGCCAGATCGCCGTCCCCGCTCAGCGGGATACCTGGAATCGCCTGCCCATTACGATTGAGCGCGTTCTGCAGCGCGGCCATGCGATTTGGTTCGGTCAAGTCGCGCGGTTGCAGTCCATCGCGCAAACAGTGCGCGGCCGCCATACCGACGGCGGTTCCACCATGTGCGCAGGTCAACATCACACGAGTCGAGCCAAAGGCGACGTGTGAGGCACTGATGATGCGCCCCGCCAAAAACAGGTTGGAAATATTACGGCTATAATAACAACGGTAAGGAATCCCGTAGACACCTTTACTGTGCCATTGGTTACAGGGCGATCTCTCACTGTAGACCGCATCCGACGGATGCAGATCGAGTGACCAGCCGCCGACCGCCACCGCGTCGGCATGCGCGCGCTGTTCAACCACATCCTGCTGAATCATCATGGTGTCGCCTTCAAAACGGCGGCTCTCGCGTTTGCCGGGAATGGTGCCGACCCATTCGAGTGTCATATTTTCGGCCTCGGGAAATTTCCCTGAATTCTTGATGTAGTCCCACACGCCGTAGACCACTTTCCACAGTTCCCACTTGATGTCCTCCGTCTCGTGGACCGTGTCTCTGCGGCCACCGTATTCGATCCACCACAGCTTACAGCCATGCTCCTTCACATTGACATTCCGATAGCGGGGAATCTCTTCGATATTTTTCAGCGCATAGTCCGGTGCCACATATTTCACCGGCTTGCCGACATCCTTGCTGTAAAAGTAAATGGTATGTCCCAGTAATTCGCCGTAACTTTCATCAGGCGTAAATTGTTCGCCAAATTCTGCCGAGCTCTCCGCCCCCATGCGAAACGCGGCCCCCGCTTGGAAGCCGACGATGCCGTCACCAGAGGCATCGCAGAAATACGGCGCCTCGACCACGTAGCGAGTCGAGTTCTGACTACAAAAAGCCGTCACACCAGCAATCGTGTCGGGTGTTGCTTTATTTACCTCGTAAACCGCAGTGTTGAGCAAGAGGCGGATGTTCGGCTCCTGGCGCACTCGATCGAGCAACACCGTATCAAAAATCAGCGGATTGCCCTCCTTGTTACGATACATGTTCTCGACTAGAATTTCGTCAACGAGCCCACCTTCACGGGACCAGCGGTTGTTGTTGCCCATGTGCGAGGTCGCGCCCAAGCCCCACAGACGCACTTCGCTGGATGCATTGCCGCCCAATACGGGACGATCCTGAATGAGCACGGTTTGCAGACCTTGTCGAGCAGCGGTGATAGCGGTGCAGGTGCCTGCCAAACCGCCACCGACGACAACGAGATCCACGGTCAAATTTTCCGTCTTTAATGAACGGCCTTGAGATGGTTTTTCAATAATCATACTACATTTTTATTTGCTTACAGGCACCGATGCAGGCCGCCTAATCATGAAAAAGATGGTGCCTGCGATCAGGAACAAAATCGCACCGAACCCCGCTAAAATACCGTGCGAGCTTTCGTTGACAAAAATCAGGGAAAACATCATCAGGCCGCAGACGATCAAACACCAGGCCACCACTTTCGCGGCCATCGGGTTGGACTGCTTTGGATGATCCGTCTCTTCGGCGAGTTCTTCACTCGCCAATGCGGCAACCGCTTTCCAACCAGCGTCTTCGCCGCGACTCATCAATTGGATAATGGTGAGTACGCCCACTGGAAAGATCACGCCCACAAAGGTCTTCAAAAAGTTCGCATTCGCCATCACCCATGCATTGACGGTTTCTAAGAATTCGATATCGCTCAAAAATCCATCGGCCCCGAAGCCAAAGCGAATCAACACACCCAATCCAAAACCACTCAGACCAGTAATCCAGACCGCACGTCCGCCAATCTTACGGCTGAAGACGCCCCAGAGCGACGGAGCCAACAGTGGCACCACCATTAATTCGGTAATACCAATAATGAGATCCTTCACCTGACCGAGTTTTTCAATTTGAAGCGCAATCCCGATCAGCAGTATTCCGAGTAGCACGGTAAAAATACGACCCGCGCGGAGTAGGGATTTAGCAGTGCTCGCTTTAGCCAACGGCTTGTAAATATCATGCGTCAGCACGCCGGAAAACACGTTCAACTGCGAACTGACCATACTGGCGGTCGCCGAGAACATCGCCGCGAGCATCAGCCCGACCATGCCGATCGGCAGCACCGACTGACAGGCCAGAATATACGCCTGTTCGGCATCTGCGCCGGGATTGGATACACGATAAATCATCGGCGGCAGCAGCCATAGCAGCGGACTACAGAGATACAGTGCGCCAAAAAGAAACGTGCTCTTGCGCGCATCTTTCTTGGTCGGCACACAAAGGAAGCGCTGCACAAAGGCCCACTCCGCTCCAATCATGAAGAAATGAATCGCCGCCCATCCAGCCAAGAAGAAGACGGAATATTTTTCCTCTTTGACTAAATCGAAAAACCCTTCGGGCGCGGCCTCAATAAAGCCTCCTAGCCCGCCGACCTGATGGAGTGCCAGAGGCACGACAAATAAGACCGCTAAGTTAAGAATGATAAACTGCAGCACATCAGTCATGAGCACCGCCCACAGCCCACCGATCATGGTATAGAGCACCACCACCGAGCCAAAGATCAGGATCGCCCAACGCAGCGAGAGATTGCCTGTTTCCGGGTCGCGTAGCATATTACCTTCGTCCAGCGGCATCAGCGCCACCAGTATCTTGGCGAGCGCATACAGCGCCGCAGCGGTGCCGACCACCCGCAGTACCATCATCGACCACGTATAGAAATGCAGGGCTCCCTTGCCGAAGCGCAAGCGGACATATTCCGCCGGCGTTTCGATGCCCATACCCTTCCAGCGACCAGCGACAAACACGCCGACCAACAGCGCCGCCACTCCATACATCAGGTTGATCATCACCGCCACCATGCCTACATCAAAAGCGATACTGCCCCACACCACGAAGGTGTTGGCGGAGAACATCGTCATGAACGCACTCAAGCCACTCGCCCACCATGGCGAAGTGCCCCCGGCACTAAACATGTCGGAAGAATTTTTTACCAGCCTCCCCAAGACAACACCGAGCAATACGGTGCCAACAAGATACGCAATTAAAACTGTCCAATCTGCAATAGCCATATCGTTATTTCTCTATTTGTAAATAAACCACGCAGTGGCGTTGACGTCTTTGTCAGATTTCACCCTCACCCAATGAGCGGCATAGCTCAGCGGAAAGTCATAAGTCAAAGTTTTGCCCGCCTCAATGTTGAAGCTTTTGTATTCGTGAAACCCAGTCCAATGATCCACATCCACTTCAACGGTAATGATACAATCACGGTCGGCAGTCAGCTCCAGGGTCTTCTGGTCGTATCCAGTCATCAGATACGGGTCGGAAGGAACCCCCGCTTTGACGATCGCATCTTTCCACGGTCCGCCGACACCCACCGGCTTGCCGAGTTTCCAGAGATCATCAATTCCGCCAACCCAGAGGGCGGTTTGGCCGTTTTCGGCTTTGTATACATGGTTCGATTCTTTGGCGTCGGCCTTCAATCCGGCCAGAACGAGCAGCCCGTTCCAGCTGGTGAAGTCACTGATCTGCTTGTTATGGGTGCAGACCGGGCGCATTTTGGTATAGAGCGGTGGCGTGCCCACGATCCAGAACGGAACTTCATAGAAGGTGCCGTGAATATTGGCCATCAAGCGCTCTGACTCCACCTCGCGGTGCATGCGCGGATGCCCGAAACTGAAGGGTTGATCGTAAGCGGGTGAGCCTTTCGGCAGTCGCAAAACGGTGCGATTCCCCTGCTTGCCGACAATGCCTCGATTCTCCTGACTGACCAGAATGACGGACGCCTCGTCCACTGAGAATTCCGGATGCACCGTCAATTTCTTTTTCAGTTCAGATGATGAATCGGTTGCGTTGAATTCGAATCCGAACTGAGTGAAGTCGTAGAACTGTTCACCATTGATCACCCGCAGGTGGCGATTATGCTTGGCAGGAAAGAGCAAAGCACTGCTCACTTCCGTGCTGTCGACCTCGGCAAGCGCCTTAAACAGCTCGGCCCCCTCCGACGTATCGCGATAGACATCATCGCTAAAATGGAAGGAGACGCTCGCCTTACAATCCTGCTCGGCAGACACTCGAATCCACTGTGCCTTCAAGTCCCGAGGAAAGATGTGGCTGCTGAAACCATCCACCGGGATGCGTTTATAATCCACGAAGACCCCAGTTCCTTCACGATCAATCTGCAAGCTAAACGTCGTAGGATTGTCAGAGGCCAAATGAACCACACGGCGCGGAAACCCATTCATCAAAAACGGATCCGAAGGGACACCCGCCTGAATCGCGTCATCCATATAAATCGAACCCGCCGCGTTGCGAGGCCCCCACTGCTTTAGATCTTCAAACTGACCGAACCAAAGGTTGGACTGTGGCTGTCCAGTCAACGGATTGCCCTGAATGCTTGCTTCATCGGTGGCCAGCACCAGCTGACCGTTCCATTTGCAGAAGTCAGGGACGTAGCGGATATGGCTGGCGATCGGCTCGATACCAGCGCAGTTGGCTGCGGTAAAACGCTTTGGAAACTTAAAGAACATGCCGTGCATATCCATCATCAGGTCGTCTTCGCCAATGTCCCGGATGCGCGGCCATTCGGTGAACCAGCCGTGTTTGGCATCATTATTCAGGCATCCCTTAGGCAGCAAGAAAGTGTTAAAATCACCCTCCTCCATAACCTGCAAGCGCAGCGAGCGTTTATCCCAACCGATGGCCCAGAGCGGATCGTTCTTACCATCCAATGTCGGCAAGACACCTTCGGGCCCCGTCACCTCTGTGTATTGGCGGCGCTCAATTATCTCCCAAGTTGTTCCATCAAACGTGGCCAGACAGCCTCGGTCTTCGGGGCCTATGTTTTTGAATTCCGGAGACACCTTCCAAAACTTCCCTGATTCCACGCTTTCACCATTGTTGCTGACGACCACTTTTCCCTGCGAGGTGAAGCCACCCTTGCCATGATAGCCCGGGATGGGGTCGTGAAATAGCTTCTTAAATTCCAGCGTATGGACATTCACCTCATAAAACATGTTCTCCATGTCGTAGAGGTAGACCTTGTTCTCAGGGTCGGTCAGGTGACGCATGATCGCGGTCACGCGTGCGGGCATCTCCTCAGGACTAATCACTCGGACACGGCCTTCCCTGCCGATGGCATAGTGCCCGATAAACAGCTGTTGCGACTCCGCATGGATCATGCGTGCGGCCGGCGTCCCCCCGACACTCTCGGCATGAATCGTCATGTTCAATTCATCATCGATCGAGTAAAGTTTGTGATCCGAGCCACGCGGCATGTGCGGCGCATAGGTAATCATCCACAACTTGTCCGCCCAGGGGATCACCGCGCCGATTCCACATTCCTCATGGTGCTCCTTAAAGAACTTACCGTCCTTTCGACTTTGGGAATAGGTGGTTAGATGCGGATAGACTCCACTGATTTCCCGCGTGCCCGAGGTGTGCACCATCTCTTCCTCACCATTGACACTACCGAATTTGACTGCGGCCGTGCCGAGGTCAGGCACCGCCTGAGCTGCGATGATGCCATGGAGAGTAAAGAAAAGTAGGCAGCACCCACAGGCTCGTATTTTTGACTGTTTTTTCATTAGTTATGAAGTCTTTCCAAGTTTACTGTCCTTCAGCTATCGACTGGGAAAGTCGGGAGTTGTCTGAGCCGCATCAAACTGCAAATAGCTCAAGCTGATACACCAGGAGGCGCCGTAATTGGCCCAGCCTTCCAAATGACGAAAACGTTTTCCAGGCTCGAAAGGATACATCTCGCTACCCGGCAATGTGGCGATATTTCCTCGAACGGTTTCCAAGCGCGCACAGACGTCTTTTTTGTAGTGTTTCGGCCAGCCTCGTTCGACCTCGGAAAACCCTTGTTTCGGATGACTCGGTGCAGCATGCAGCATCGGGTTGCGGCCAAAGACATGGTCCACTGACGCGAACGCAATACGTTCGAGCTCCGTCTTCAGCGCGGGATCGTCGACCACCCAGGAGGCCGAAAGGGCAATGGCAGGCAGACTCAGCGAGTTGCCGACCTCATTCATGCCCGGGATCGTCCACATATCGTCGCTGTATTTTCGAAAGTCCCACAGGTTATGTGAGCGACTAACGGCAACCTCTGCCCATTCGGTGATCTTTTCCTGCAAACCGTCTGGTGACTGCTCTGGATATTTTTGCAACAACCAGACCAAATTCGGAATGGTACGGTGCTCTGCCAAGCGATGGCCCTTCGTCGTGCGCGGATCATACCAGTCCAGGTTTTTGATAATCCAGTCTGCCTGCTTCACGGCAGCCTCCAGATAGATTTCGGCACCCTCGCGCCCTTCCCGCAACGCAACTTCATGCATCAGCAAATTCGGCACAATCGAATGGCCTGGGGCGTGGCGGCCCTTAAATGGGTGCATGTGCCCCGGATTATGTATTTTCTCATCGAACGATTCGGTGGTCATATATGTTTCCGGATCCCACCAAGGACTGATATCGAGGGAACTCGCCCCTTTTTTGTTGGCCGAACCACCTTGAGTAAAGTGCCCTCTTGGTCCACCTTCAGGGTTCCAAAACTTGAGACAGAATTCCAGACAACGGTCGTAGAAGGATTGCGGCAGCCATTGCTGCAACTCCGGCCATGCCCAAAGCACATAGGCGATTTGCTCGACTGTCTGTGGCTCAATCATGCTCTCATCGTTATCGAAACTTGCACTAGGATCACGACCATTGGGCTTCATCAAAATATAGCCCGCCCCCCAGTGGAGAATCTTCACCACGTCCGGCGCGTTCGCCTTGGGTGGTTCCAACTGATAATAGCCGCGCGCCGCATCCATCACCCCCGGGCCCGCACCATCTTGAATGTAAACAAAGTCGGGCGCAGTCACACGCGCCTTCTCTGCCTGCCAATCGATCTGACGTGGCATCGAGTTAATAAATTCTGGATCGGAGAGGTAAAAGAGCACGAGTGAGGGAACGATCGCA
>Ga0115549_1000466_pt1 | contig 25899 bp, 23 predicted proteins | sample COGITO_mtgs_1004_2_FD_87176 | JGI IMG/M metagenome (GOLD analysis project Ga0115549, IMG submission 87176) | Pelagic marine microbial communities from North Sea - COGITO_mtgs_100430 | ecosystem: Environmental > Aquatic > Marine > Epipelagic | place: Germany:Helgoland, sampling site Kabeltonne...
ATGCTGCCTTTTCTATTCTTAATTGGTGCACCCGGCACGATTCGAACGTGCGACCCCCTAGTTCGTAGCCAGGTACTCTATCCAGCTGAGCTACGGGTGCGTAAGAGGGCGGTATTATAGCGAAATTTCGCGCTTTGCCTAGTGCCAATTTCGATCTAAGGCGAGATTAAGCGAATAGTCACTCCAATCAATCGCTTCCACCTTGTGCTTTGCTGTCGCAGCGTTTTTAATTGGAAGTCTCCGGTTCGTCTTTTTGCTCAAAGAGGTAGTTTATGGCCCCTAACCGTTCGCGTGCATCGTCGAGCATTCGTGCAACGCTCACCGCATGTCTCGCCATTGCCTTTTTGGGGAGTGCGCACAGTCGTGCAGATTACGAACAGGGGGTGAATGCAGCGTTCGAGGGTGATTACGCAACGGCGTATCGCGAGTTCTCAATTGCTGCCGAGGAGGGGTTGGCGCTCGCTCAGTACAACCTTGGAATTCTATTTTTCACCGGACAAGGGGTAGAGCGTGACGCGGATGCAGCCTACCGGTGGACAGCCGCTGCGGCTGCACAAGGCCATATTGCTGCGCAGTTTAATCTGGCCACGCTCTTGATTACTGGTGAGGGTACGGCGAAAGACGTTGAGTCGGCAGTTGAATGGTATTCGCAGGCAGCGAAAGCGGGCCATCCCGAAGCGGCGAGCGAATTAGCCAGCCTCTATTCAGACGGCAGTGACGTTGACCGCGATAGAATAACGGCACACGCTTGGGCTGAATACGCGGTGTTGAACAAGGCAGAAGGCGCTGCTGCATTACGTAAAAGTATCGAGCGCAAGCTAGACGCTGCGGAATTGTCCGCAGCGCGAAGGCTTTTCGCTCAATGGCAGATCGGGCGCTAAGTCTCCGCAATCATCTCACTGCGCGCATTGCCTGAGCGCTTCGCTTCCTCCTGCTGCTGGCGACGCGCTTCGCCTCGTTGCTTCAACTCCTCCTTGTTAGACTCATCGACGCGCGAATAGTCATCGCGCCAAGACTGATCATCGCTCCATTCGGCAGGGCTGCGTGCGAGCCACAGACTGTCAGTTGCGGCGTCCATCCAGTTAAGCGCCTGGCCGAGAATCTGCTTTTGCATCAACGCATCATAAGGGCGGCCGCAGGGGTTGCCCAAAGGAAAGTCTACATGCAGATAACGCGGTATCCGAACGTGGTCGACAATGTCGATCGCCGAGCCAATGATGAGCGTCGGGATACCGTTCGCTTCTAGGTGTCTCGCGACCAGACTCACGGTCTGGTGGCAAACGGGTCACAACGGGACAAGGAGCGCGATGTCGACCCCGTCTTCTCTGCACAAGCGGAGGATCTCAGGCGCGTCGACCTCTTCGGTGTTGCGCTTAGAATAGTCGGTAGGCACTGTATAGAAGCGCTCGCTCAGTGCGCCGATAAGGCCTTCGTCAGCGGCGGCATCGAGTGCACGTAGTGGCAGAAATGAACCGATGTCGTCGGTATGGGTTGCGCCCTTGTGCCACGACAGTTCGGCGGTATACATCGAGTTAGGATAGGGCCGGCTGGGGAGTGCGTAAACACCGCGCTGGGCTCTGCCCTGATCGGTGTCGGGCATCGACGTGGTAATAACTGCTACCTTGCAATCCTTGAGTGGCTTGGTCAGCGCTGTAAAAGGTGAGTCTGTGTTTTTCGCCCACTGGTAATGGTTGGTGTAACCTTGAGCGCTATAAAATTCTCGCGTGCGTTGCATGTAACCTACATCGTATTTTCGCGCGCCGGCGTCGCTCTGCTCGTCCTTATCCATTGCTAAAACCCCCTCTCAATAAACACTACAGCGTGCCTGCTATTTAGTACACTTGTTACACACTGCCGAACTTTATTCCTAATTGGGATTGAGTGTAGCCGAACCGCGGAGCGAGGACTAGACACCCGATTTCTGTGTCTTAGATGGAGAATAGTAGATGCAAGTGAGAGTAGTTGATGTTGCCATAATCGGCGCAGGCACGGCGGGTATGACGGCTTATCGTATCGCACGCGAGCATACCGACAATCTATTGGTTATCGAGTCGTCGCACTACGGTACCACCTGTGCGCGCGTCGGCTGCATGCCGAGTAAACTGCTGATCGCCGCGGCCGAGGTAAATCACCAGATTGGTGAAGCTGGAAAATTCGGTATTGATGTTAGCTCGTCGACTGTCGATGGCGCGCGGGTTATGGCACGAGTCAAAGCTGAGCGCGATCGGTTTGTTGGTTTCGTAGAAGAGGCTGTCGACGACTGGCCAGCCGAACATAAACTCTGGGGTAAGGCGAAGTTCGTCGGCCCCAACGAATTAATGGTCGATGGCGGCGTGCGTGTTATTGCTAAGAGAATTGTAATAGCGGCGGGTACAAGGCCTGCGATCCCAACGCCGTGGTATGCGCTCGGAGATAGGCTCCTGATTAACGATGATGTCTTTGCTTGGGATACCTTGCCTGAATCGATTGCCGTTGTTGGCACAGGTGTTATTGGATTAGAAATTTCGCAGGCGCTATCGCGCCTCGGTGTGCGAGTGCATTTGTTTGGTGTAGGCAATAAACTCGGTCCGATTAGCGATCCGTTTATCAATGCCGAGGCGAAGAAAATATTCGAGGCAGAGCTTAATGTTTCGGCCGACGCTAGGGTTGATTCGGCCGAACGCACCGAGCAGGGCGTCCGCGTGACTTATTCGGAAAAGGGTGAGCAAAAAGTGGCCGAGTTTGCGTGTTTGCTCGCCGCCACAGGGCGCCGATCAAATCTCGACGAGCTTAATTTAAAAGAGGCGGGGGTCACCTTAAACGAGCGCGGCATGCCCGCGTTCAATGAGGCGACAGGGCAGATTGAAGACAAGCCTTTGTTTATAGCCGGCGATGTAAGCAATGCGCATCCACTGCTACACGAAGCTGCAGATGATGGGCGCATCGCGGGGGATAATGCCGGCTCCTTTCCTGTGATCCGCGCGCGTCCTCGCCGAGCACCGCTTTCGGTAGTATTTACCGATCCGCAGATTGCGCTTGTGGGTGCGCGCTTTAGCGATCTCGACAATTCCACAACTTCATTTGCGGTGGGGCAAGTGAGCTTCGAAAATCAAGGGCGTTCTCGCGTGATTGGCAAAAATAAAGGTATTCTGCGAGTCTATGGCGAGCAAGGCACCGGCGTGTTTCTGGGCGCTGAGATGATAGGGCCGGCTGCCGAGCATCTGGGCCATCTGCTCAGCTGGTCGGTGCAGCACAGATTAACTGTACAGCAGATGCTCGACAGTCCGTTTTATCATCCGGTCATCGAAGAAGGGGTACGCACGGCGCTAAGACAGCTTAATAGAGAGCTGCGTATGGGGCCGGTGCCGGTGGAGGGCTGCTTAGACTGCGGTCCAGGCGCCTAAATTATTCTTTTTGCAAAGAAGAGATTCAAGAGATAGGGGAGACCATGAGCAAAAGTTGGATTGCAGGAAAAACAGCAAGGGCAACGACGATGGCTGTGATGTTGCTCCTCTGTGTGGTTGCGCAGGGTCAGGCAACAGCACCACCAGACAAACAATTGAGTAGAGAGGGAATCGACGTGCGAATGAATTCACCCATCGCAGGGGTAAGTTTCAGAATGATCGAAACCAATGGCATCTCAATGCGCATTGCTGAGGCAGGTAGTGCAGGCCCTTTGGTGCTGCTCGTTCATGGCTGGCCGGAGTCTTGGTACAGTTGGCGGCATCAGATCGTCGCACTTTCTAGCGCGGGCTACCGAGTTGTGGCCCCAGATATGCGCGGCTATGGCAGTACCTCTGCGCCGGCGTCTGCAGCGGAGTATGACATTGTGACAATCGCCGCAGATCTGATTGGTCTGCTCGATGCGCTTGGCGAGGAAAAGGCGGTTATGGTAGGTCACGACTGGGGCTCGATTGTGGCTTGGCAGACAGCGCTTCTCCACCCCGATCGCTTTAATGCACTTGTTGCAATGAGTGTCCCGTATGGAGGAAGGCCGGAACGCTCGCCGATGGTCGATTGGCGCGAAGCGTATGGCGAGAACTTCTATTACATCCTTTACCACAACGAACCGGGGGGTGTTGCAGAGGCAGAATATGATGCCGATCCTCGGGGGCTGTTAAGCCGTCTCTACCTCTCGCCCGACAGCGAGCGCGAGCCGCGGGAAATCACCGACCCGAAGGCTGCGGCAGGTGGTTGGATAGGACGTTTGGGCGCTGCGAAAGGCTTGCCCGATTGGCTGACCGAGGAAGACCTAGAGTATGTGGTGGGTGAATTTAGGCACGCGGGTTTCCGCGGAGGTATCAACTATTATCGTAATTTTCAGCGCAACTGGGAGCTGACAGAAAGCATTGGGCGGGACACGATTAAAATGCCAACGTTATTCCTCGCGGGTAGTGAAGACATGGTCATCGGTCATGCAACGCAAGAGCGTCTTCAGGGCGCTATGGCGCGCATAGCGACAGATTTGCGTGGAGTTGTCTTGCTGCCAGGAATAGGTCATTGGGTGCAGCAGGAGGCGCCTGAGGCGACTAACGCGGCGTTGCTTGAGTTTTTGAAGGGCATTTGAGGGCTTTGATGGGGTTGAGAAGGGGTTGTGACCATCGGCTATTTTCCGCTCTGTTCGCATGAGCTAAGTGTGCTACGAGCGTTCTATTGCTGGTCTGGACATGCCCTCCAGTTGCATTGATACTCCAAATTCGAGTTGGCTTGTGCGAGCAACAATTATTCGCGCGGCGTTAGGGAAAACGAAACCGAAAAGCAGAAAACTTAAAACCAAAAATAAAAGAAAAAGTAGCCGAGAGAAAATATGAAACAATCCTTCACCGCAGCCCTGTTAGCAGTATTCGCCGGCGCAGTTATGCCAACCGTTGTCTCAGCCGCCGAAGCGATGGCAAGTGGCACGTTTACCGAAGAACAGTTCGAGCGCGGGCAGGTGCTCTACGAGCGCGAATGCGCAAGCTGCCATGGCGCTAATCTCGAAGGGGGTGTAGCACCGATTCTTGCCAGCGTTACGTTCAGAAAATCCTACTCAATGCAGGGTGCCAATGTCGCCGAACTCTATAATCGCATTCGCAACACCATGCCACCCCGCCAGCTTGAGGTCCTTAACGACGCTGAGTACATCGACGTAATGGCGTATGTGCTTGGGCGTAATAATGTGCTTCCGGGCACCGAGCTTCTTACCGACGACTACGATGCGCTGGCGATGATACCGTTCTCGCGCGGCGATGAGGGCCTCGATAGTGCGTCGACATTTATTGCAGGCGAGGCGGGCACTGTGCCAACGGGACATGGCCCTAGTTTCGCTGATCTTAAAGCGGCGCAGACTAATCATTCTGATTGGCTGTACCACAATCAAAATTACAAAGGCACACGCTACAGCGCGCTCGATCAAATCAGTGTTGCGAACGTGGGCGACTTACAACAGGTCTGCGCGTATCAGTTAGAAACTTTTGCGACTATGCAGACCGGCCCGATCGTGTACGAAGGCGTAATGTATATCACCAATTCGACGCGTACGGCTGCCATTGATGCCGCGACCTGCGAGCGCAAATGGGAATACACATGGACACCGAAAGACCGCACCGTTTGGGGCAATAATAGGGGCGTAGCCATAAAAGAGGGCTATGTGGTGCGCGGCACCAACGATGGCTATTTGCTCGCAATTGATTCTGCTAACGGCAATCTTTTGTGGGCGCGACAGGTCGCAGACCCTTGGCTTGGTGAAACGTTCACCATGCCTCCAATGATTTTCGAAGACCTAATTTTGATTGGCCCTGCGGGAAGCGAGAACGCAATTTCAGGCTGGGTTGGCGCCTTCTCTCTCGCTGATGGAGAGGAACAGTGGCGTTTTCATACTGTGCCAGAAGCCGCTGCAGGCGGCGGGCCAACATGGGGCAACCCGGACAATATCGTATTAGGTGGAGGTGCCGTCTGGACCCCGCTAAGCATGGATCTGGAGAAGGGTGAACTCTATGCGGCAGTAACCAACCCTGCGCCCGATTTACCTGCGTATCTGCGGCCCGGCGATAATCTTTATACCAACAATATTATTGCGCTTGATCCACGCAGCGGCGAGTTGCTGTGGCATAAGTCAATCGTTCCTAACGATGACCACGACTGGGATCTGACTCAGGTGAGCCCCGTGTTGAAGGCTGGAGTGGATAACGTGTCGCGCGATCTCGTGGCGACTGTAGGCAAAGATGGCGTTCTGAGGACGCTGGACAAAAATACGCGTGAGGCGCTCTACGAGACGCCTATTACGACGATTCTCAACGCTGAGGTACCAGTCACGCAGGAAGGAGTGTTTGCTTGTCCTGGTGTCTTTGGGGGCGTTTTGTGGAGCGGGCCAGCCTACCATCCAGGCGAGCGTATTGTCGTCACGCCCTCCATCGACTACTGCGCTCGGTTTGTGGCAGCAGAAGAGGTCGAAGTGAAGCCCGGTCAATTATATATGGGAGGCGGAGTGGTTCCCGATAGCGAGCAGAGCGGATGGCTTACAGCGGTAGACGTAGAAAGCGGAGAGATACGTTGGCGCTACCATTCGCCTGCGCCTATGGTAGCCGGTGTTACGACAACTGCAGGGGGCTTGGTATTAAGCGGCGAACTTACGGGCAACCTATTGATGCTAAACGCGGCAAGTGGCGAGGTGCTTAACAGTATTTATACCGGCGCGCCCATTGGGGGCGGCGTGATTACCTACGAGGTCGATGGCACGCAGTACATTGCCACTAATTCGGGCAATGCGATGATGACGTTTCAAACCGGCCACGAAACTCCCCGCAGCGGTAGCGTCATTGTCTACGCGCTGCCGAAAGCAGCAAGGGGCGATTAATCAATCAGCACCCGGTTCGAATAATCCCTAGCCTAAGACTAGGGGTTATTCTGCTTTGTCAGATGATTCGCTGTTCATGCAGATCAGCAATCACCTCGTCCGAATAGCCTAGCTCGCGCATAATCTCATCGGTATGTTCGCCCAATGTCGGCGCACGGTGGCGGATTTCGCCCGGAGTTTCAGAGAGTTCAACAGGGGTTCGCATAAGCGGAGCCGCTTTTTCGAGACCTGGATATTCCACCGCTTGAAAAAGTCCCTTCGCTGCAATGTGCGGATCCTGTAACACCTGCTGCGGCGATAGCACTGGTCCTGCGGGGAGGCGTGTCTCCTCCATTGCAGCGAGTGCCTCGGCAGACGTGCGCTCGGCACACCATTTAGCCATGCGTTCACTCACAAGCACGCTATTGTCGCCGCGGCTGATATCGTCTTTAAAGCGCTCGTCTTCGAGCCAATGACTTTCGCCCATCAGATCTGCCCAGCGTTTAAACAGCGGGCCTCCCACAGACTGCACTAACACCCAACCATCCTTGCATTTAAACGTGTCGGACGGAGCTGCGCCCTGACCACGATTGAGGCTTGCGACGCGATCAACTTCCAATGCTGACTGCTCGATTATCGTGCCATTCATCAGCGTCAAAGCCGTATTGAATAGAGAGCCTTCAACCACTTGGCCGCGGCCGGTTTTCTGGCGCTCGAATAGCGCTGCCATGGTGCCGAATGCAGCGAAACTTGCCGTACCGAAGTCGACGAAGGGGGGCCATGCTTTAACCGGTTGATCAGGCGTGCCTGACAGATACATCGCGCCGGACATCGCCTGGCCTAGGCCATCGAACCCGACTCGATTACTATAAGGCCCGCCGCGGCCAAACGCCGAAATCATGGTAAGAATAATGTCAGGTTTCACACTCTTAAGACTGTCGTAGTCTAGCCCCATCGCTGCCAGTGTATCGGGTGGTAAATTCGCGATGACAACATCTGCAGTGGCGACCAATTTTTTGACGATCTCGCGGCCTTCAGGCTTCATCGGGTTGAGGGTTAGGCCTTTCTTGTTGCGTGCCAGTTGCATAAACGTGCCACCGTCATCGGTGTCGCTTATAGGCGCGAGGTAGCGATCTTCGCTGCCATCTACCTTTTCTATTCGAATCACCTCTGCGCCCATGTCGGCGAGGAGTGTGCCGCAGAACGGCCCTGCGATGTAGCGTCCGAAGTCTAGGACGCGAATGCCTTTAAGTACTTGTGTCATTATCTAGCGGCTCGCTTTCAGTTGATTTTAGATCCTGAGTCTAGCATAGGAAAGGTAACAGGAAAGGCATCAGGAAAGGCCGCGCCGTTACTCATACGCGTAGCCACCGATCGCGGCGCTGTAGTATTGTAGGCGCTCAGTTAACGATCCCCATTGAGGAAAGACACATGGTTTATTCAGTGACCTCGACAGTAAAGCGAGGAGTAGTTGCGCTCGGCAGTGCAGCGCTCAGCTTGATCATTACGTTGCCGACACTGGCGGCCGAAAATCCAGGTTATATCGAAGATCAATCACGCAGAACGACAGGTATTGGTAAATTTTATATGGGACGCGAAATTTCATTCGTTATGGGGCATCAAGCCGCGGGATGGCTCAATCGCCCTGGGCGCATTCAAGAAGAGATGCCGGATGAAGTTGTCGCCAATATGAAACTTGAGCCCACTCATGTGGTCGCGGACATTGGCGCGGGCTCTGGCTACTTTTCGTTTCGAATTGCCAAGCTTGTGCCAGAAGGCAAAGTGCTAGCGGTGGATATTCAGCAAGAAATGCTCGACATCGTAGAAGCTACTAAGGCGAAAGAAGACGTAACGAATATCGAAGGGGTGAAGGGTGCAATAGACAACCCAAACCTTCCGATGAACTCAATCGATGCCGCAATTATGGTCGATGCCTATCACGAGTTTTCCCACCCTTTCGAGATGATTAACGGCATCTACGATGCACTTCGGCCAGGTGGCCGCATTTTCTTACTCGAGTATCGAGGCGAAGACGCCTCAGTGCCTATTCGCCCCTTGCACAAGATGACTCAAGAGCAAGTGATCAAAGAAATGGGCGTTTTCGGACTTGAGTGGACAGAGACCCTCGATTTCTTGCCCTGGCAACACATGATGGTGTTTACGAAAACCGAGTGAGCGACCCTCTAAAATTGTGCGGCAAAAAGGCGTGTGGGGTTAAAAAGTATTTCTGATTTTAAGTGAATACCTCACGCCCGGCTGTCTGCATGAGTTCTCGATTTCCTCGACAATCCCATCGACAGTCGCACCATCGAAGCGGGTGCGCTCGCGGCAGAAGTTTCGATCATTGGCGTTTCGCATATCAAACCGGAAGGTAACTCCGCCAAAGGCGCGCTTTTCGAAGAAGAGGTTGAGGTCGTAATCCGGGATTTCTCTCTCGATGTCGAACACATCGATACGGGTGTAGTTGCTGCCTTCACGCGCTTGGGTCGAGTAATTAAACCCGTAGCTAAGATTGTATTTGTTTACGTCGTGACGGAATTCGGTGCGGCCATTCCAGCGACGACTCCAGCCAAATCGGCGCTCTATGCCTAAGAAAGGGTCAAGCAATTCGGATTCGTTGATGCCAAGACGCACAGTGAAGAGCGCGTTGGGTAACCCTAGATAAGAAAGCTGGGTGCTCGCATCTAAGTTAAGGCCATAGCGCGTGCCATTACCAATGTTTCCGCGTGCCGATTGGAGATTGTCCGGGGACGGCGACACATCGATGCGATCTATCACGTCGCTCACATCGCGGTAATAAAATTTCGAGTTAAGCACACCGATATTGTTTGGTAGGCGATATTCCAAATTGAGGTCGTAACGCCATGTCTGTTCTTGTCTAATATTTGGATTGCCGGCGATAGTATCTTGATCATCATCTGAATTGTCTGTTGTCGCGCTAAAATCAGAAAAACTCAGTTGTGAAACTGTCTTTTCGGCAGTGGCGCGAAACTGGAGCGATTCGGTAAGGTTATAACGATAGTCGACCCTCGGCTTAAAAAAGCCAAAGCTGCGGGAATTGCCCACATCGCCAGATTGCGTAATCTCGGACGATTCATAAACCAAAGCAGTTTCTAGTGACATCGAGTCGGTTAACTGCCAATTGTGTATGGCAAAGTACTCGCTGCGGATCTCTTCAACTGAGGAGAGGGCATTGTCGACGTCAACAGGGAAAAGTCCCCCGTGTGCTGCGGACGGTTCGCCACCCTCATCGTCGTTGCCCAGACGGATTTCAGAATCGCGAATTGTCTGAGCGATCTCGACGCCAGTTTCAATCGCTTGACCTGCAAACAAATTAAACGTGTATGAGCTTCGTGCTATGCGTTCTCGATCGCGCGCGGCAGAAAAGAGGAAAAGGTCTTTGGTTTCTTCGTCGCTTCCCACCTGAAAACGTTCGCGGGTGAAATCGAAATCGCGATCGTTAACGATGAACAAGAATCGGAATTTGGATCGGTTGTCGAAGGAGTATTCGTAGTCGCCCCCGAGTTCCCAATTATCTCTTCGCCCTTGGTTAGCTTCGCGTTCGAGGTTTACGCTCGGGTTGTCTTCAGCGAGTCCAATGATGCCTCGGGTTATGTCCGTTGGAGGAGCGGTTTGGCCATAGAGCGCGTTCAACTGCACCATCGATTTCTCGAATTGATAGCCTAGATTGACGCTGGTTTCATAGTTGGTCTGGTCGCGGGTGCTTTCTTCTAATCGTCTCTCAGTTGCAACACCCTCAGGGTCGAAGCTCGATTCACGGATAACCTGATTGACGTAATTGGGGTCGCTCTGAATATGAAATAAGTAGTTAAGATTGCCGTTTTGTCCAGAGTAGGAGAGCCGTGCTCCGGGGGCGAGTTTGCTATCCTGCATGCGGTCAGTGCTGATTTCTGCGGCGATGCTTGATCTGGACTCTGTAGCGCGAAGGACGATATTGACGACCTGTCCGCCGCCGCGAACATCAATTTCCTCTGAAGTGCCGCGAATAATTTCGATATAATCGACGTCATCGGCGCTGATTCGGCTTAGCTGGCTTCGACCCTCATTGCTTTTGCCTGTGATGCGCTGGCCATTGATTAGGATTTCGCCTGCGCCACCACCAAGCCCACGACCTCCGCCACCGCCACCGCCACCGAGCGCCAGGCCTATTCCCGGTATACGACTAACCATGTCGTTAACCGATACAGGCTGAAATTGATCGAAATAAGCCGCTTCGTAGACAACGCTAAGGTCGTCTACTGAGGCAGCCTCTAATGCAGTCTCAGTTGGGCTCTTTGGCGGATTTTGCGAAAATCCTAAAGAGGGCGACAGAGCGAAAGTAATAAAGAAGGAGGCGAGGCGCCGCTTCATGGGGTTTCTCCGAGAAAACTTGACTACCTCGGTAACGCTAAGACGCAGCGGGCAGATTGTATGAGTTACGTTTTGTGACTTAATGGCGCGTTAAAATTGCCAGAGATCCAGCGCTGCCGCTTGAATACTCTTAAACGCAGCGCAGTATAGGCGCGCCAATCTGGCATCGCTGTGACAAATTGTGTGTATTCGCTGGCAAACAGAGCTTAGTCAAAGCGGGAAACGGGCCTATTAGGGATTTTAGCGATACTCGGCCCGATAACTTTAGAAAATATCTCAAAGGCTATGCGCTCGGGCGATTACTCACAGAATGATGTCGATGATTTTTGCGCTACAGCGAGTAATTGGCGATAATACATGGTCTGTGGCGCGCTGTTAGTCCGTATTAACCCGTTAAGGTTTTTCGGCGCTCACTGTGCGCCACATAATCGAATCGAAAGGGGAAATGCATGCAACGCGAATCTATGGAAGTCGATGTAGTAATAGTCGGCGCTGGGCCTGCTGGCCTCTCGACTGCCTGTCGGCTGCTACAAATGGCGAAGGCCGAAGGGAAAGAGATCTCGGTGTGCGTTCTCGAAAAGGGCTCGGAGGTGGGTGCACATATCCTCTCCGGCGCAGTATTTGAGCCTTCGGCACTTAATGAGCTGTTTCCCGATTGGAAAGAGAAGGGTGCTCCACTCAACACGGCCGTTACTGGCGATAATGTCTACTATCTCCCAAGTGCAAAATCGGCAATTAAGTTCCCTGACGTATTAGTGCCTAAGCCGATGCATAACGAAGGCAATTACATTATCTCGCTGGGGAACCTGTGTGCGTGGTTAGGCGAGCAGGCGATGGAACTCGGCGCTGAAATTTTCCCAGGCTTCGCCGCTGCTGAGATTTTGTACCACGATGATGGCAGCGTGAAGGGCGTGGCAACCGGTGATATGGGCGTCGCTGCCGATGGCGAGCACAAGCCGTCTTTCGAACCAGGCTTCGAGTTTCATGCCAAATACACAATCCTTGCAGAAGGGTGCCGTGGGCACCTAGGCAAGGAGATTATTGCCAAATACGCGCTCGACAAAGACAGCGATCCTCAGCACTACGGTATCGGCCTCAAAGAAGTATGGGAAATCCCGGCTGAGAATCATCAGCAAGGGTTGGTCGTGCATACCGCGGGCTATCCGATGATAGGTGCGAGCTATGCCGGAACTAGCGGCGGCTTCCTCTACCATGTCGAAGATAACAAAGTCTCTCTGGGGCTTATTGTAGACTTGGGCTATAAGAATCCCCACATTAGCCCCTTCGATGAATTTCAAAAGTTTAAGCATCATCCGGTTATTAAGAAGACGCTTCAAGGTGGCAAACGCATCAGCTACGGAGCGCGAGCGCTGATTAAGGGCGGCTTAAACTCTTTACCTAAAATGACCTTTCCTGGCGGCCTGCTTATAGGCTGTGATGCTGGCACGCTCAATGCTGCCAAAATCAAGGGCAGTCATACAGCGATGAAGTCGGGCATGCTTGCCGCGGAATCGCTCTATGCGGCGTTGACGCAGGCTGCAGAGGGCGAGGCGCCAGCCCGCGAGTTAATAGACTACAGCGAGCGATTCAAACAGTCCGACCTCCATGAAGAGTTACATAAGACGCGTAACTTTAGCTCGGGCTTCCATAAATTCGGTTTCTGGATAGGCAGTGCACTAACGTTTATTGAGCAAAATATTTTGTTCGGTAAGTCGCCGGTTACGATTCACGACAAGACACATGACTACGCGCAACTCGTGCCAGCCGCGTCGGCGCCAAAAATTGAATATCCGAAGCCCGATGGCAAAATATCATTCGATAAACTCTCGTCCGTTTTCCTGTCGAATACTAATCACGCCGAAGACCAGCCGTGTCATCTACAGCTCAAAGATGCCTCTATTCCGATAGGCGTTAACCTACCGAAATTCGACGAGCCCGCTCAACGCTACTGTCCGGCCGGTGTTTATGAGGTGATAGACGAAGCCGATGGGTCGAAGCGTTTTCAGATTAATTCGCAAAACTGCGTACACTGCAAAACATGCGATATTAAAGACCCCTCGCAAAACATTCATTGGGTTGTGCCAGAAGGTGCCGGTGGTCCTAATTATCCGGGCATGTAAACTGCGTTACGCGCAATACTCTGGGAGTCGAACGCTCGTTGAGGTTTAAGAAAAAGGGGTGCAAGCCCCTTTTTTGTGCCCGTCATTTTCCCAGCATGGAAAAATACGCGCGAAAGGTCTACTCTGGAGTTGGGTTGAATTACTGCCTGATTTAAGGAGCGTGCATTATGAAGACGTTACGTTTTTCTGTTGTGTTAGTCCTCATGCTCACTCGCTGTACTTCTATCGACTTGGAGAGCGAGTTTCTTCACGACAATGAGTTGCAAGCGCGGGTTCTGGATCAAACCAGTGACGCGTTCGCCGATATCGATCCTCTGTTTTTGAGCGACGAGCTCAAAGGGCAATTGGATAGATATATTGGCTATGTCCGCGATCAGCGCAAGCGCGTAGAGCTCCTGCAAGACTTCCTCTACGACGAAGCGAACCTAGGCATAATCTACTCAGCCGAGAAAACACACACCGCGATGGAGCTGTATAACGCGCGCAGCGGCAACTGCCTATCCGCGATGAATCTTTACGTTGCCATGGCAAGACACTTAGGCATCGAAGCGAGGTTTCAACGCGTCGATGTGCAGCCAAGTTGGGATAAGCGAGGCGGGCTTTTAGTGTTAAGTCAGCACATTAATGCAACGGGGCGGTTCGATCAGACCATTCGTTACGTCGCCGATTTCACCCCTGAGATTGCGTTGCAGCAACTCACCTCTAAAGTAATCAGCGATACACAAGCGCGAGCGCTCTATTTTAATAATCTCGGAGTCGAGGCATTGGTTGCGCACAATTACGAGGGTGCGATCGCCTATTTCAAAAATGCGCTGTACTTAGATCCCGAAAACGCCATCGCGTGGAACAATGTAGGCGCGGCTTTTAACAGAGTCGGTGACCGGGCGCTCGCGCAATACAGCTATCGGACGGCCTTCGAGCTCGATGGAAACAGTGCCACTGCTATTGCCAACCTCGCGAAGTTTTATCATGCGCAAGGTGATACTCGTCGTGCGCGCGCCTATGAATTAGCTATCGAGCGGTTTAATGCGATGAATCCTTACTATCATTACGCACAGGGCCATGTTGCTTACGGAGAGGGCGATCTCGCGCTTGCACGGAAAGCGTTTGAGCGCGCGCTCGCGCTAAAAGAAGAAGAACCTGATTTCTATGTGGCGCTAGGACGAATTTATTCTGAACAGGGCGATCTCGTCGCAGCCAGGAAATTGAGCCGCGAGGCAGAAGAGTTAGTGCTGCTGAACGAGGAGATTTACCGGCCGAGCAACTCTCGCCTCAGAGTGTTAGAGCGCGAGAGCGGCGATGCCGAAGGCGCTGGAGGAGGCCTTCGCATCATTTTTGCCCACTAAGCGTTTTGGCTAGCTGACGTCGGTCGAGAAAATATAGCTTTTCACGAGATCGTTGATCGCCTCGATTTGGGATTTGTCGTGGGCGACAACTTTGATTACTAGACCGCGTTTCTTTTCGTTTTCGCTGCTTATCTCGGCGGCTATGTTAGCGCCTGCGAGTAGTCCAGCAACAACCTCTTCGCCTATCTTTTGTCGCAGAGCGGGCCTGAAAATCTTGCCAACCGCAGTGAGCGGCATTTCTTGTAAGAAGTCGATGCGCTTCGGAATTGCTGCGCGCTCTGAGATGAGTCCGGCGGCGTAATCGATAAGTTCCTGCTCAGTAAGCGAACTCCCTTGGGTGAGCACGACATAAGCCATAGGCAGCTCTCCGGTGTAAGCATCGGGCAAGCCGATAGCCACCGAGGTGACGACGTCGGGATGTGAGTTGATCGGTTCTTCGATTAGTTCTGGGTCGATGTTATGCCCGCTTCTTATTATGAGGTCTTTCGCGCGGCCCGACAGGAATAAGCAATCGTTTTCGTCTAAATAGCCGAGGTCACCTGTGTTAAACCAGCCATCTTCGACCCACGCATTTCTATTGTCGGCCTCTACTTTGTAGCCAGCGAAAACCTGTGGTCCCTTGACCAAAATCGCTCCGCTATCACCTATTTCACAATTTTTAGTAACGGTTGCGCCGTCGAGCTGGACTATACGTATGCCGCCATAGGGTGTACGCATACCCACGCTTCCAGGAGGCTGATCAATGGGCGCTCGACTGATGACTGATGTTGTCTCTGTCATGCCATAGCCGTTGCCAATTTCGACATTAAATCGTTCTTCGAAGCTGAGTTCGAATGGGCGCGAGAGTGGGGCTGCGCCAGAATTTAAGTTGGTAAGGCTCGATATATCTGCATCGCCCACTGGAATTTCCGATAGAGCCATTAGAACAGTCGGCACGGCGGAAATTTGTTTGACCTTGAAGCGTTCGATTAACTTCCAAATATTCGGCATCGCGGTTGGCGAGCGGAAACCAGAGGGAGTCATCAAAAATATACGATAGCCCACAGCGAACGAGGCGATACCCTGAATAATACAACCGTAGATATGGAAAAGCGGGAGGCCGCAAAGTACGGTGTGGTGTTCCATATGAGCGGTATAAACTTGCATCAACTGGCCGACGAATGCCATGTTTCCATGTGTTAATTGAGCGAGCTTCGGGCGGCCTGTCGTGCCGCCAGTATGGAAGTAAGCCGCAATTTCGCTCGCTTCAAAGTCGCGTCCGGAATCCAATTTTTCGGCGCTCATCGCAGCGATAGCATTGTCGAAATCGTGGAGGGTAAGCGTTGAGCCTTCGGGCAACGTCGCCGACGGATCGCACATGCCTGCCGCATTGACTGCGATAATAGTTGTGACCGAATCGGTTAGTGCTGCTGCGGCGATCGCTTTTTCCCAAATGTCGGTTGCGGGTGATTTGCCGAGACAAATAATCACTTTTGAGTTTGCTGCCGAGATTATTTCAGCCATGTGCTCTGCTTCGAGCATTGGGTTTATCGGATTAGAAATGCCTGCGGCCTGAGCGCCCCAAATTGCAAAATGAGTTTGTGGCAGCACGGGTAAAATGATCGAGACAGAGTCGGCAGTGTTGATGCCAAGCGAATAGAGTAAATTGGCTGTGCGAGTAACCTGTTCGCCTAGCTCCCGATACGTTGTCGATTGCTCTTTCTCTTCAGGGAGCCCTTGGAGTAAGAATTCTAGCGCATGGCCGTCGCCGAATTGTTGCGCGGCATTCATCAATAATTCGTAGCTGTTCGTAAATGGAAACTGCTCATAGAGAGGCGTCTTTTCAAACTCTCGAACATTTTCGATAGTTTCCATAATTGGTTCTGGTAGGGGACGGTTCGCTAAATCGATCAAAAGAATGTTCTCCGTATACTGCGCGTCGCAGAAGTTTAGGCGTCAAGTAACTCGGCGTCTCAGTACGCGAGACATCGGGCGTTTATAACATGATCGATGGGCATGGGCTAGGGGGCGCAGCGCACACGGAATGACGACTCGGCGCGTCTGTTGTTAAGGCTTTACGACCGGCTTTCTGCTGACTAAACGTTACGAGCGACAGAGAATTCTGCAAGGGTATACAGGGCGTCACGGTATACAGAAGGAGGCAGCAGGCTGAGCTTGCTGAGTGCGAGGGTGGCTTGTTCTTGTGCTTTCGCACGCGTGTACTCTAAAGACCCGGATTCGTGAATTATGCTGATCACTTGCGCGAGCGTATCGGGGAGGAGGGGAGTCTTATTGCTCAGACACTCGCGGATGACCTTGGTTTCGGATTCGCTGCATTGGGTCATGGCGTGGATAAGAGGCAATGTTGGCTTGCCCTCGGCGAGATCGTCGCCGACATTTTTGCCGAGGCTTACCGCATCGCCGTCATAGTCGAGTGCGTCGTCGATAAGCTGAAAGGCGGTGCCTATATGCAGGCCAAAAAGTCTCAGCGCATCCTGTGTCGCGGCATCGGCGTTCGCCAAAATAGCACCACAGTGAGCAGCCGCTTCGAACAAAATTGCAGTCTTGTTATGGATGACCTGCATATAGCTTTGCTCGGTCGACGCAGGGTTGTGTTTATTTATCAGCTGAAGGACTTCGCCTTCGGCGATTTTGTTCGTTGTGTCTGCCATAATTTCCATTATGCGCATATCGCCGATACTGACGAGTAGCTGGAAGGCGCGGGAATAGATGAAGTCGCCCACCAAGACGCTCGAAGGATTGTTCCACTCGGCGTTAACCGTGGGTCTGCCGCGCCGCAGTGACGACATATCGACTACGTCGTCGTGGAGTAAGGTCGCTGTATGAATAAATTCGATAACAGAGGCGAGAGCAATAGGTGCAGGGGTCTCGGAGCCGCAGCAACGTGCGGCCAGCAACACCAAAATGGGGCGAAGGCGCTTGCCGCCTGCCTCAACGATGTAATGGCCAATATTTTCGACCAGTGGAACCTGCGAATGAAGCTGTTCGACGATATAGTGGTCGACCGCGTCCATGTCGTCATTTACTGCATTGCGTATGGCTTGATACATGCGAGTTCTCGGGTTCCTAGACCTCAATTCGAGCGCTGCATGCTAGGGAGAGGGCCGGTTCCTGTCAAGTTTCGGTGGTCTGTGTGGGGGTCGCAAAACCCGCGCCATTGTTGGATCTGAGGTTTTTTTGCGAAGTAAGCGCTTTTCGCGCGTTTACCTCTTGCCTACACCCGCACATTTCCGTAAAATCCCCGCCCCTATATGGAATGGGTCCAATGTCCATTCGTAGCGGTTTCGGAGAGTAATATGTACGCGGTAATAGTTAGTGGCGGAAAGCAGCACAGGGTCAAGGAAGGCGAAACGCTGAAGCTTGAAAAACTGGAAGTCGCCACAGGCGAAGTCATTCAGTTCGACAAGGTTCTGATGGTAGGCGAAGGCGAATCTGTAAAGATTGGCGCACCCTATGTCGAAGGCGGTCAGGTTACTGCTGAGGTTCTCGCGCAAGGCCGTGCGAAGAAAGTTCAGATCATCAAGTTCAACCGCCGCAAGCATTTCCGCAAGCAGCAGGGACACAGGCAGTGGTTCACGGAAGTGAAGATCACTGGTATTAAAGGTTAAGTAGGAGTTAAGTCATGGCGCATAAGAAAGCAGGCGGTAGTACTAATAACGGCCGCGATTCCATATCCAAACGCCTCGGCGTGAAGCTCTTCGGCGGCCAAGCAGCCCGTGCTGGTAACATTATCGTGCGTCAGCGCGGTACACGTTTCCATCCAGGAGAGAACGTAGGTTGTGGGAAAGACCACACACTTTTTGCGAAGGCTGACGGCGTGGTCAAGTTCATAGTGAAAGGACCACATAACCGCAAATTCGTTACTATCGAAGCGGTTTAAGATTTCGCAGTCCTAGCGGACTAAGCGAGATAACCTAAAGAGCCTCGTCACCGGACGGGGCTTTTTTGTATCGGGCGAAAAAATGAAATTCGTAGATGAAGCAGAAATCGTAGCTGAGGCTGGACGCGGCGGCAGTGGCGCGCTGAGTTTTAGGCGCGAAAAATATATAGAGCGGGGCGGGCCCGACGGTGGCGATGGCGGCCACGGTGGCAGCGTGTTTCTGCAGGCAGACGCAAGTTTGAATACGCTTGTCGACTTCCGTTTTCAGCCTCGTTACCGCGCGCAGGCTGGCCAAGCTGGTCAGAGCCGCAACTGCACAGGTCGCGGCGGCGATGACCTCATTGTGAAAGTGCCTGTCGGCACGACTGTTATCGATGTTGATACCGAAGAGCTTATTGCTGATCTTAAGCTTGCAGATGAGCCGGTTATGGTTGCGAAGGGCGGCTTTCACGGTTTGGGCAACACACGATTCAAGTCGAGCACGAACCGCGCGCCACGCAAAACGACCAAGGGTACGCCTGGTGAGGTGCGTAAGCTGCAGCTGCAGCTGCGTCTTGTTGCCGATGTCGGACTTTTAGGGCTGCCCAACGCGGGTAAGTCGACGCTGATTCGAGCGGTCTCCGCAGCAACGCCGAAGGTCGCCAATTATCCGTTTACGACGCTTGTACCCAATCTCGGCGTCGTGAGTCTGGGTATGGAGCGTAGCTTCGTGATGGCCGATATACCTGGCTTAATAGAAGGTGCCTCCGAAGGAGCAGGGCTAGGCTTTAGATTCCTTAAGCATCTCTCGCGCACGCGCCTGCTGCTGCATCTCGTTGATGTGCTGCCGATGGATCAGGAAGACCCCGTGGAGACTGCGGTAAAAATTGCGGCCGAGCTCGCTAAGTTTAGCCCAACGCTCGCGGCGAAAGACCGTTGGCTGGTACTGAATAAAATCGACATTATCGAGCCTGAAGCTCTGGCAGAGATAAAGACGAGAATACGCGAGGCGCTAAGCTGGGAAGGGAAGATTTACGAGATTTCCGGCATTAATGGCCATGGCTGCGATGAGCTGTGTAATGCACTGATGGATGAAATAATCCTGCATCGAGAAAAGCTGCTTAACGATGAAGAGTATGCCGAGGCGCAGCAGGCACTCGAGGCCGAAATGGCATTCGAAATTCGCCGTACCATCGAAAGTAGCAAAGCGGCACGACGTGCGTTGCGCGAGCAAGCCGATGCTGATTTAGATGATTTCGATGACGACTGGGACGATTGGGATGACGAAGACTAGCAGGCTGTTTTATGAGCGCCTGATAGTGACCTTGGCTGCGGCGAAGAGAGACCTTTAATGAGAGACAAGATACGCCAGGCGAAACGTTGGGTCGTAAAAGTTGGCAGCTCCTTGGTAACAAACGACGGGCGCGGGCTAGATCTCGCAGCGATTGAAACCTGGGCCGAGCAGCTCGTGGCTATGCGAGCGCAGGGTATTCAGGTGGTACTGGTGTCCTCAGGCGCGGTCGCAGAAGGTGTTTCGCGCCTTGGTCTTAGCAAACGACCAACACAGGTCAATTTGCAGCAGGCGGCCGCCGCAGTAGGTCAGATGGGATTGATTCAGGCCTACGAAAGCTGTTTCAACCGTCATGACGTGCGTGCGGCGCAGATTTTACTTACCCACGAAGACCTCTCAGACCGCACGCGGTATCTCAATGCACGCTCGACGCTAACCACCCTGCTTGATCTGGGTGTGGTGCCTGTCGTCAACGAAAACGACACGGTAGCGACCGCCGAAATTTGCCTAGGCGACAACGACACACTCGCAGGCTTGGTGGCGAATCTTATTAATGCCGATACCATGGTCTTGCTAACAGATCAGGACGGCCTCTATAGCGCCGATCCTCGATTCGACAAAAGTGCCCAGCTTATCTCTGTTGGCTCTGCACTCGATCCAAGTCTTACGGCGATGGCAGGCGGCGGCGGCAGCCTGGGGCGCGGAGGAATGCGCACTAAGCTCTCTGCGGCGCGGCTCGCGGCACGTTCGGGCACTAACACCATTATCGCTAATGGCCGCGAAGCCGAGATTTTAGGCAGACTAAGTCGCGGCGAAGATTTAGGAACGCTTCTGGAAGCCGACAGTGAGCCTGTGGGCGCACGTAAGCAATGGTTGGCAAGTCAGCTAAGTACGCAGGGAGAGGTCGTTCTCGATGCAGGTGCTGTGCGTGTTCTCAAGGAGGCGGGCAAAAGCCTTCTCGCCGTGGGAATCGTCGGGGTGGCTGGTGCCTTTAATCGCGGTGAAGTGATCGTTTGTTTAGATGGAGAAGGCCGGGAAGTGGCGCGCGGTCTCAGCAACTACAGCGCCGCCGAGGTCGAAAGACTGATGGGGAAGAGCAGCGAGAGGATTGTCGAGCTGTTGGGGTATGCAGGAGACGATGAAATTATTCATCGTGATAACCTGATTCTCTCCGAAACTTAGCGTTCACGGCGGTCAGTACCGGCCGCGGCAACTAACCTGAACACTCCGCTGCGGGTACGTCAGGATAAAAATCGAGACAACAAAAAAGCCGGCTTCGCGCCGGCTTCTTCGTTTTTACTGCCTTAACCACGAGGCCCTTATACAGGGCTGTGACGTTATTAGGCTTGAAGCGCCTTAATAGCAGTATTCAGACGGCTCTTGTGGCGAGCGGCCTTGTTCTTATGGATGATGCCACGGTCGGCCATGCGATCGAGTACAGGCACTGCCGTGTTGTAAGCGGTTGTTGCTGCTGCGTGGTCGCCTCCGATGATGGCTGCGTCGACTTTCTTAATGTAAGTACGAACCATTGAACGGAATGACGCGTTGTGACGGCGACGGACTTCGCTTTGCTTAGCGCGCTTACGGGCTTGTGCTGAATTAGCCAATTGTGACTCCTTGGTTTTTCAAGTATCTGTTTTAAATTCAGAAAATATTTATGTAGCGAGTTTTTTGTGTCTGGTTTCTGTCGGGACACTTTCCAAGCGTAGCCAAAATAAGCTCGCAATTAGCGCCTAACCTTAGGGTCGATTTGGTTGAACGACGCCCTAATTTAAGAGCGCGACACTATGCCGCCTAGGGGGCTTATTGTCAAGCATTGCTCGCGGTGCGCCGGCCGCGCCGCTTGCGATTTGAGGCAGAGTTGCGCCCATTTAGGCTTTTGAATCGTCACGAAATCGCTGTAGTTATCACCAACTCGATCCGATAAGCTTGGCAAGCTCAGCCCAATGTCCTCGCAGCGGACCGCAGATGGCGTCTGCCCAGAGAAAATACCGACACATGACACACAACCAAGAACAGGCCTCCCCGCAGCAGGGCAATGTCGAAAGGCCTCCGGATAAGGAGCCAAGCCTTCTCGGAGCAAGCGGCATCACCGGGTCGATGACTCTCGTCTCGCGCTTTCTCGGTCTGGCGCGTGATGTCGTTATCGCGCGCTTGTTTGGTGCAAGTGATGCCTCAGATGTCTTTTTCCTCGCCAATAAAATCCCCAATTTCCTACGCAGACTTTTTGCCGAGGGCGCGTTCAATCAGGCCTTTGTGCCGGTGCTCTCCGAATACCGCAGCCTAAGGAGTCACGATGATGTCCGTGAGCTAATCGCGGCGGTCGCTGCGAGCCTGGGTGGGCTGCTGACGGTGATTAGTGTTGTGGTCATGGTTGCTGCGCCCCTCATCGCTGTACCAATTGCCTACGGATTTACAGACAACCCTGCGAAGTTCGACCTGTTTGTGGAGATGCTGCGAATAACCTTTCCCTACCTTTTGCTGATTTCGCTAACCGCCCTTTGCGGTGCGGTACTCAATAGTTACGGGCGCTTCGCGGCGCCCGCAGTAACGCCTGCGCTTCTCAATATTTGCTTGATTGGCAGTGCCTTTTTGCTCGCACCTTACCTGCATACGCCAGAACTGGCGCTCGCGTGGGGCGTGCTCATCGCAGGCATCGCGCAGCTCCTATTTCAGTTGCCGTTTTTGCTGCAGATACGCCTTTTGCCGGTCCCCAAGTATAGCCCGGGTCACGAGGGTGTTGCGCGGATCAAAAAACTGATGCTACCTGCGCTTTTTGGTGTATCGGTCAATCAGATCAATTTGTTGCTCGACTCATTTATTGCGTCGCTGCTGGTTACAGGCAGCGTCTCGTGGTTGTATTTTTCGGACCGCTTGATGGAGTTACCACTCGGTATATTCGGTGTCGCTCTCGCGATTGTGGTGCTACCAAGCCTTTCACGCTCCCACGCTGACAAGTCTCCAGAGCAGTTTAGTAACACTATCGATTGGGCGCTGCGGCTTGTTTTCCTTGTTGCATTGCCTGCAACGCTAGCCTTGGTTTTACTCGCAAAACCTTTGCTTATTACGCTGTTTTTTAATGAAAACTTTACTGTAGTCGATGTGCAACAAGCATCGGCTAGCCTCCAGGCTTATGCTTTGGGGCTGCTTGGTTTTATGTCAGTCAAAATTTTCGCGCCGGGCTTTTATGCACGACAAGACACGCGAACGCCCGTGCGTATTGGTGTGATCGCAATGGCGGTGAACATGGTGCTCAACGTCGTTTTTTATTGGCAGGGCTATGGCCATGTAGGTTTGGCAACAGCCACGAGTATTGCCGCCTGCTTGAATGCCGGGCTGCTCTTACGCGGACTAATTAGAGAGGGCGCGTTTAGCTTCGTCGGCGGCTGGGGAGTTTGGGGGCTGCGGCTGTTGCTCGCGAATACTTGCATGGGGCTGTTTCTCTATTTTAGGGCAGGGGAATGGGCTCAATGGCTGAGCTGGAGTGTTGGCGAACAGATTCTCCAAATGGCGATTTTAGTCTGCGGTGGCATAGCGCTCTATGTTGGGATTTTGTTTGCGGCGGGCCTACGTTGGCGCGAGGTTTACCGCTAATGGCATCGCGCTTTACTCGGCGGGTTTACATCGGGGACACCCCGGCTGAGGCATGGCACATTCGCAATGTGTTAGACCAGCATGGCATCGCCGCCCAGTTGCGTAACGAGACGCTGTTTGGTGCGACCGGCGAAATACCAGTATTGGAATCGTTGCCTGAGGTGTGGGTAAGCGAGGGTAATTCGGCCGCGGCAGAGGCCCTGATTAAAGAAATTCGCAGCGCGCCGGTACACAGTGACGACTGGGAGTGTGGCGATTGCCATGAGCTGGTTGAGAGCGTATTCGCAGTCTGCTGGCGCTGCGGCGCGCCAGCGGGTGACAGCGTTTAGGCACGCGACATGAATTTGCCAGTGACGGTGTTTACCTTAATCGTCTCGCCCACTGACAGGTATTCGGGCACCTGAACCTCGAGCCCCGTCGACAGCCGCGCAGTCTTGCTGCGATTGGTGGCAGACGAGCCTGTTACAGCCGGAGGGGTGTCCTCTACTACCAGGTTTACCGACTGCGGTAATTCGATACCTAATAGCAAACCATCCATTAATAGCGCGACGATGTCTTCTTGCTGTTCGACTAAATACTCGCTCTGACCTTCGAGTGAATCGGCATCGACCGTGTATTGGCTGTAGTCTTCAAGATTCATAAAAACAAAACTTTCGCCGTCTTTGTAAGAATACTGAACACGGACGCGCTGACAGTCGGCCTCTTTTAAATGGTCATCACCTTTCAGTGACAGGTCGAGCTTTTGGCGTGTCTTGAGATTGTTAAAGCGCACTTTATAGAGCGTGGTTGCACCGCGGGAGGAAGGGCTTTTGCTTTCGAATTGCCTAACGACATGGGGAATGCCTTCAATGTCGACGATCATTCCGCGTTTCAGTTCGCTGGCTTTAGGCATTCTAAGGTTCCTGTCTAGGTGGCTTTTCTGTCCGCTAAGGACAGTTAGATTAGCGCCGCGATGTCGACACTGAACATGCCGAATTCGAGCAGCGCAAAGGTACAGAATGCGCCGCCAACTGTAAACACTGGCCGAGGGGGAGTGTATCCGCCTCCGAGGAAGATAGACTTTGATTCTTAGCCTCTTTGAGTTCGCCGTTGAGTTCGCGCATAATTGCGCCTCTCCGAAAAATTGAGAATACCAACATGGTTGAACGCGTTAAGGAAATAGACGACTTGCACATCATTCGACACGAGGAGCTTGTGACGCCTCAGCAGCTCAAGGCAGAGCTGGTACTCGAGGGTGCTGCGCTTGAGACCGTGCTTGCGGGGCATCGCGCTGTGAAGGCCGTATTGGATCGTGAAGATCCGCGTCTCATCGTGGTGGTCGGGCCGTGCTCGATACATAATCCTGAAGAGGCGCTGGCCTATGCGCGCAAGCTCAAGCCGATCGCCGACGAATTGGCAGGCAGTCTACTCATTGTCATGCGCGTCTATTTTGAGAAGCCGCGCACCTCGGTTGGCTGGGAAGGGTTGATCTATGATCCTCATCTGGACGGCAGCCATCGTATCGATCACGGCTTGAAAATCGGCCGCAGACTTATGCTCGACATCGCAGACATTGGCTTACCGATCGGTATCGAAGCGCTAGACCTGATCACCCCGCAGTATTTACAAGACCTCGTTACGTGGACAGCTGTCGGCGCGCGCACTACGGAGTCTCCGACACACCGTAAACTTGCAAGCGGCATTTCTTCGGCAGTAGGTTTTAAGAACAATATTGATGGCAGCCTCACGGTCGCAGTCAACGCGATCCGATCGGCGGCGGCTAATAACAGTTTTATCAGTGTTACCGACGAAGGCAAGGTGGCGCATTTCCGCACAGACGGTAACCCTCACTGCCACGTGATTCTGCGCGGAGGAAAAGAGCCTAATTACGATCGCGAAAGTGTCGCGGCTTGCGAGACCGAGCTACAAAAGGCGGGGTTGGTTGATAATCTCATGATCGACTGCAGTCACGGCAATTCTCGCAAGGATCCGCAAAACCAGATACCGGTGCTGCGCGATATTGCTGAGCAGATTGCCGAAGGCAATAAGTCGATAATTGGGGTGATGCTCGAGAGTAATCTCGAGGCGGGCAATCAGCCGATACCTGATGATCTGACCGACTTAAAACCGGGTGTATCGATTACCGATGCGTGTATCGATTGGGAGACGACTGAGTCGCTGCTCAGAGAGTTTGCGGCAAGCGTTGCCCCAGCGCTAAAAACGCGGAAGTAATCGCGCGAGGCGAAGCGATTGCACAGGCCTTTTTTAATGACCTGTGCAATCAATGTCGAACTAGCCTTTAATTACAGCTGCGAGGCTGTCGGCTAGGTATTCAACATTGTCGTCGTTTATTCCAGCGACATTGATGCGGCTCGAGTCGACAAGATAGATGCTGTAATCGCGCACGAGCGTCTGTACTTGCTCGACATTGACTCCTAAGAAAGAAAACATCCCCTTCTCGTTCTGAATAAAACCAAAGTCGCGGTCGATGCCGGCTTTGCGCGTTTGTTCTACCAGCTTTGCGCGTAAACCATTGATGCGATCGC
>Ga0115549_1000476_pt1 | contig 25643 bp, 19 predicted proteins | sample COGITO_mtgs_1004_2_FD_87176 | JGI IMG/M metagenome (GOLD analysis project Ga0115549, IMG submission 87176) | Pelagic marine microbial communities from North Sea - COGITO_mtgs_100430 | ecosystem: Environmental > Aquatic > Marine > Epipelagic | place: Germany:Helgoland, sampling site Kabeltonne...
CCCGACAGAGCCTTTTAAATCTCATCCCGACAGAGCCTTTTAAATCTCATCCCGACAGAGCCTTTTAAATCTCATCCCGACAGAGCCTTTTAAATGTCATCCCGACAGAGCCTTTTAAATCTCATCCCGACAGAGCCTTTTAAATGTCATCCCGACAGAGCGAAGCGACGAGGGATCTAGCCCCGCCCACTCCACTAAACTAACAACCCGCCAGCCCTAACTACAACCCAAACTGCCGCGCAGCCAAATCACGCATAATCTCCTCAGAACCACCGCCAATCGCATTAACCCGCACCTCACGATAAATACGTTCAACGCGATTGCCGCGCATATAACCCCCACCACCGAGAATCTGCATGGCTTCACGGGCACAGAACTCCATGGTCTGGCTGCTCTGCACTTTGAGCAATGCAATATCCCCAGCATTCTCATTACCCGCCTGTATCTGCTGACAGGTCAATTGCAGATAAGCCTGCGTCGCGTTAATACGCTGTTTCATTTCAGCAATCTTGTGACGAATTACCTGATGATCCGCCAGGCGTTTACCAAAGGTTTTACGCTCACGAGCCCAGATCACCGCATCTTCTAGGCACACTCGAGAAAAGGCTTCCATCGACGCTGACATGGCTAGACGCTCAGAATTAAAATTGTTCATGATTACGCTAAACCCTTTATTTTCCTGACCCAGCAGGTTGCCCACGGGCACCCGTACATTGTCAAAATAAATGGTTGCTGTATCCGAGCACCACCAGCCTTGCTTTTTATCCAGGGATGTCCGTGAAACACCCTCGGCATCTGAAGGAATCAATAGGGTTGAAACACCACTAGAACCCTCCCCGCCAGTACGTACCGCGGTGGTAAACCAGTTAGCATTCATGCCACCAGTGATATAGGTTTTAGAGCCATTGACCACATAGTGGTCGCCATCAAGACGCGCAGTGGTCTGCAACTGAGCAACATCGGAGCCACCACCGGGTTCGGTGATTGCCAGAGAAATACGCTTGGTTCCCGCCAGTACGGGAGGCGCTACCATTTGCTTGATCTCGTCGCTGCCAAAGTTAATCACCGGGGGCAAACCAATGCCGTGCACCATCAAAGTGGCCCCAACACCACCCACGGCAACACGAGCCAGCTCTTCATTCAGAATAATACTGTGCCAGACATCTATGCCTTCGGAGGTACCGCCAAACTCTTCGGGATAACCCAAGCCAAGCAAACCAACCTCGGAAGCCTTAAGCCATAAATCATCGGGAATGGCACCGTCTTCATCCCAGTCTGCAGCGAAAGGAATTACCTCACGTTCGAAGAACCGTCGCAGCTGTGCGCGCCATTCATTATGTTCAGAAGTTAAGCAGCTATTGGGTAAACGTGCGCTATCGAAGTCCAGTGACATAGTAATTCCCGATTTATTAGCGGATAAAATTTAGACTAAGATATTAGGCTCGATGCTAACAACCAACAAGCGAATCAGCGCCATTTTCGTGGGAATACATGCCGTGGCAAAAACGCCTATTTCCGTCGGCTTTATTACTTTCGTCGATAGTCCCGAGGCGAAACCCCATGCCAGCTTTTGAAGGCGCTAGAAAAAGAGCCCTGATCTGCATAGCCCAGCAAAAAGGCTATTTCGGTAATACCCAGACGTCCATCCCCCAGATAGCGAAGCGCTACCTTCGAGCGAACTTCCTGTAAGACATTCAAAAAATTAGTATCACGATCCGATAGACGACGCTGCAATGTGCGTCGAGAGATATTAAGCTTACTAGCCAGCTTATCAATGGTTGCCCCACCCTCGGGCAGGTACTGAATAATCGATTGCTTGAGACTTGCCAACAGCTGGTCTGCAGGATCATCACCAGCAAAAAAATCACGGAACGGATGACCCTGATCTGGCCCGCCATGGTAATCCTGCTTCAGCAGAGGAAAATCTAAGGCCACAGATTTAAAAAACAGACTGCTGTACTGCTTACCAAAGGTTAGATTGCGACCAAAGGTGTCCTCTAGCGCAGATACATCCTGAGGCTGAGCATAACTAAACTGAGCCTTCACCACCGGCACTGGCATAGCGCAGAGAGAGTTAATAATATTCGCCGCCGCACCCAATATCTCATCACTGATAAAACGCTTGCGGCCAGTCTCTACCAGCAATGGCTCCCAGCGCAGCTCAACCAGATCCGCATCTCGATGAGCCGTCACCTTGCCAATATCACCACGCAGCTCTAAAAGGTTTGGCAGCAGATTGAGGTAATCTCTAAAAGACTGGCAGACCGTGGCCATATAGAGCTGTAAATTCAGCCCCTTAAGTGCCGTTACCCGCCCTACTTTAAGGCCTATATCAGGATCATCCGCCGCACTGGCTGCCAGCTGAAATAACCTGAAATAGCTGCTTATGGGGAAACGTCGATCGGGAATCTTAAGCTCCGAGGCATCTAAACCCGCGTCGCTTAGCAACTGCTGCCTATTAGCACCCAGCTGCTCCGCCACTTGCAGAATAGTCTGCACAGGCGCTGCAAAAACAGTCCAGTTGGGATCTATAAGAAATCTGCTGTTAGGAACGGTTGGCATAGCGGAGACTGTTGCTCTCGAAATATTGAAATCTTACTTTAACACCAGCATAGACGGCGATCCAACTATGCTTGGAATATCGAGTTTATAAAGAGAACACACAGCTCCCTTTTAATTTTAACTGTTCAGTAATACAGAAGATGACAGACCACGGAATACTGTATATATTAACAGTAGTTAAGAAATTAGTCTTACTCGTCACGCAGCTTCCATCCAATGCACAATAATAATATAGCCTCAGTATTAACCCGCACCGACACCTGGCGCGGCTACAGCCAGCGCCTACCTCGCAGCACAATAGCCACAGGTCACAGTCATTTAGATCGACTATTACAGGGTGGCTGGCCCGTCTCTGCTCTGAGTGAACTGCTGCCTCAGCAGCCCGGCATTGGGGAGCTGAGTTTATTGCTGCCGACCATTAAATATTACGCCGATAACCATCAGCTCTGTGTCTGGCTCGACCCGCCTTACCAGCCCTACGCACCCACATTAGTCGCAGCAGGGATTGCTCTGGACAAGCTATTAATTGTGCGCAGTAAAAGCCCTGCAGAATGGCTGTGGGCCGCTGAGCAATCTATACGCAGTGGTGCACTATTGCTGGCTTGGGCAAAGCAAAAGCCACCCCGCTACGCCGACCTGCGCAAGCTGCAGCTAGCAGCCGCCAACAGTAATAATGCAGCCTTTTTATTTAGTGCCCCCAGTGCCTTAGACGCGCCTTCACCGGTGGCATTGCGTCTGGAATTACAGAGCTTACAGGTTAATCAGCTGCTACTCAGGGTGCGTAAAATGCGCGGCACGGCTTCGGGTGAACAGCTACAACTGCATCTAGGCGAGGCCTCTGCCCAGAGAATACCTTTTACCCAGTTACCTGCCGATCGACATCATGGCTACTCAAGCCATGCCGTTCTGACGCTAAATAGCTGATGTTAAGGTCCATCAATAAAAGCCATAAAACTAATAAGAGCGATAAGAGTAGTAAGGCGCAGGATATTTGGCTGTATCTGCATTTCCCGCTGCTGTCGCTTGAAACATTGTTGCCCCAGGTACCTGCAGACCAGGCCCATAAACCCATAGCCACGGTTAGCCTAGAAAAAAACATTCAGCGGGTTCTGTGTTGCAATACTCAGGCCGAGGCCTGGGGCGTAGAGTCTGGCCTGTCAGTCTCTACGGCTCTGGCTCTCTGCCCTGAATTGCTGGTATTACCTAGAAAAATTGAACAGGAACAGCAGCATCTGCAACAGCTGGCTCTACTCGCCTATAGCTTTAGTCCTGTGGTTATTCTGGATAATGATACTGGTCTGTGGCTCGAAATCTCTGGCTGCGATAAGCTTTTCAAAGGTTACAACGCACTGCTGCAAGCCTTAGAAAAGAGGCTAGTCTATGAGGCGATTACTGCGGTTAATGGCATAGGCCAAAACCCCCTTGCCGCAAAGTTACTCTGCCAACCTAGCTTTCAAACCCAGCTACCCAAACCTACAGAAATACAGCATCTCTTAATGACCACAGACCTAAGCCGTCTTGAAACCAGCCGTAAACAGCAACAAAGTTTTGAGCAGCTGGGCCTAAAATCTCTGGGTGATTTACTGGCCCTATCTCGCAGTGCCCTAAGTCGTCGTTTTGATGCTGAGCTAATGAACAGAATCGCTCAGCTAAACAACGAGAAGCCTTTTACGGCGCCACGCTTTCAGCCAGGCGATAGCTTTCACGATCTCGTTCAGAACCCTCAGGGTATTTTTAATAAGGAGAGTTTGCTGTTTCCGATGAAAACGCTGCTACAGCGCCTGTGCCAATATCTGGTGGCAAGGCAATGTCATTGCCGAGAGATTGAATGGCACTTTGAGCCTTTAATAGGAGAGTCTCAGCAGATGCAGATACAGCTCTCTGGCAGCCAAAACAACTGGTCGACTCTGTTAATGTTGAGTCGATTGCAGCTGGACCGGCTAGAACTGCCACGCAGTGTTGAGCAGATTATTCTCCATGCGGATCAGTTTATTGAAGCGCCAATGGCGGTGTTTAATCTGGATTTATTTGGTGATCAACAGGCCGCACAACAGTCCTGTGAATTGATTGATAGTCTTAACGCACGACTGGGCATAGAGGCGCTATCGCAACCCGTGCTTAATCAAGACTATCTCCCCGAGCTGGCCAGCACCTTGGCAACACCGGGCAAGCCCATAAAAACAGCGGCCAATAAACCCCTAACCGCACCGCAACCACTGTGGCTGTTAACCGAGCCTGCGCCCGTGCAGATGCGCAATCAACAGCTGTACTGGCGACAGCCACTAACGATTATTAGTGGGCCCGAACGTTTATGTGGAAACTGGTGGCAGGCCGAACAGCAGCGCGACTATTATCTGGCTTGCGATAACAGAGGCGCGCGCTATTGGTTATTTAGAGAATCAGCGAATCAACGCTGGTTTGTCCATGGGCTCTTTTCCTAACGAGCCCTTGAACAGCACTTAAACTAGAACTAAAACTAGAACTAAAACTAGAACTAGAGTTAAAAGCAGACTGCAAATTAAACGTCGAATACTTCTTTTAACTTAAACTTCTGTACCTTGCCCGCTGGGTTTCTTGGCAATATATCAACAAAGCGCAGTTCGCTTGGCAGCTTGTAGCGAGCCAGAGATTCACCCGCAAAACCGCGTAGGTCTTCCAGGGTAAGCTCAGCACCCTCTTCCAACACAGCAATCGCCGTTACAGCCTCGCCCCATTTATCATTGGGCAAACCAATCACCGCGACTTCAACAATCGACGGATGGCCATAGAGAACAGACTCAACTTCGGCGGGATACACATTTTCGCCACCACTGATAACCATGTCTTTAACGCGGTCGCAGAGGAACAAGAAGTCTTCGTCATCCAAATAACCTATGTCACCACTGTGGAACCAACCCTGAGTATCAATGGCTTCGGCTGTTGCATCTTCACGATTCCAATAACCCTTCATCACGTTCGGGCCTTTAATACAAACCTCACCATGCACACCAGCAGCGACAGGATTATTGTCTTTATCAACAATACGTACCTCGGTAAACATCGGCGCCTTACCTGCCGAGCCCACCTTCACCATGGCCAGATCACTGGCTAATAAACTGGCAAAGGGCGCAGTCTCTGTTAAGCCATAACCTTGGCAGAATTTAATGCCACGATCGCCATAGGTCTTAATTAGAGGCACAGGCACAGGCGCTCCGCCACAGGTCATGGCATCAATACTGGAAAGATCTGATGTAGCAAAATTTTCGTGCTGGGCCATCATCAGGAACATCGTCGGCGCACCAAACATGGTGGTGACCTTATGTTTCTCGATCAATGCCAACACCTGCCCTGCATCAAAGCTGCGCAACAATACAACCTCAACACCCATACCCAGAGATAAGAGCGTGGTGACATTAAGCCCGCCAATATGAAACAGCGGCGCGCAGGTCAGCGTGGTACCAGAGATACCATCATCACCAAAGCACACATTAATACTATTCCAGAATATATTGCCATGGGTCAGCATCGCGCCTTTTGGCAGACCGGTAGTGCCAGAGGTATACATAATAAAAGCAACGTCATCGCCGTCGACTTTCTCGCTGGCTTCAATAGGCTGTGCCGCGCTCATAAGAGGCTCAAGGGCTTCCCAGTTATCTGCATCGGCTTCGGCAGTAATGTAGCGAGTGCACTCAAGGTTGGCGCGCTCTTCATCAATAATGGGGCGTAACATATCATCCACAACCAACGTGCTAATACCCGCATCATTGGCAATAAAGCGAACTTCAGGACCGGTTAATCGGAAGTTAAGAGGCACGAACACCGCACCCAAACAGCCGCAGGCATAAAGCATTTCTAAAAATACAGGGTGGTTGAAACCAATGTAGCCCACACGATCACCGGCAGAAATACCGCCAGTACGGAGAATAGATGCCATACGACGCACGCGATCACCCAGCTCGGCAAAGGTTTGGGTCTGCCCTTCAAAGGTAATGGCTGGTTTATTCGGTGAAATGGCTGCGCGACGCAAAATAGTCTGGCCTAGGCCGATATCTGCGGTCTGTAAATTTGACATTAAAAGTCCCCTTAATTTTCTATTTTTATAATGGGCAGCTCACTGAACAGCGGCAAACCCTTAATTATTTTCTGCTCCCAACTATAAAAGCTGCAGGGCAAAATATCCATCACTTCAGGCCATAGTTGGCATGCTTTCTGCAAACATCCTAGAAAGTGGGGACGTTTAAACCCTCAAACAAAAGCGAACCAGTGATCGGGGTAGATAATGCACAGTAACAACGGCAGACAGATCACTAATATGGTGCGCAGTTGCACCAAGTTAGTGCAGACAACACCGTGAGGCTCATCTTTACCGATCTCGATGGCAGCCTGCTCGACCATAGCAGCTATAGCTTTGCCCCAGCAGCCGGTCTTCTTGATCGATTGGCCGAGCAGCTAATTCCGGTTATCCCTGTCACCAGTAAAACCTGTGCCGAAGTACTGTCTCTGCGAAAAACCCTCAATAACTCGCAGCCCTTTATTGTCGAAAATGGTGCCGCCATTTATCTACCCAAACAATATTATGAGCAGTGCCCAAAAGACGCCAGCGAGTTAGATGATTACTGGGTAATTGCTAACAGTCCGCCCCGCAGTCATTGGCTGCAACTACTTGATGATGTAGGGAAATCCTTTGCGGGCGAGTACCAAACCTTTAGCTCAATCAGTGCTGACGAAGGTACTACGGGCTTAGCAAAGCTCACCGGACTCACATCAGAACAGGCCGCACTAGCCCAGCAACGGGAATACAGCGAACCCATTCATTGGTTAGGCACCGCCCATCGTAAAGTCGAATTTAGCCTTGCTCTCACTAATGCGGGTGCCCATCTATTACAGGGCGGACGCTTTTTAACCATGGGCGGCGATACTGATAAGGGTCGTGCCCTTTTGCATCTACAGGCTCTCTATCAGCAAAAATTCGGTGCCTGTCAGTCTCTGGCTATTGGCGATAGCGGTAACGACATCAGCATGCTCGAGGCAGCGGATTCCGCGTTAATCATTCGCTCAGAAAACCATTCTGCCCCTGTGTTACAGCGCACAACCCATTTTCATCTAAGCAAAGCCACCGGCCCCAATGGCTGGCTCGAGGGCGTAACTGCCTGGCTCGCTAATCAATATTAGTAACACCTACAAACAAAACCCACTAACAAAAAACAGAGAAAACTATGGGCGACTTTCATCAAAACGGCAATATCACTACCCTGCATAATTTGTCACGTCGGCCCCTCGCCGATATGGAAAAAGAGCTAATGACTTTTTCCAAAACAAGGCCCATGGGTTTAATTCTTCCCTCTTTATTTTCTGAGTTAGAAGGCGAGGCCATGCCAAAGATTATCGCTGAGCTAAAGCAGGTGCCCTACCTCAGCCAAATTGTGATTGGTTTGGATCGTGCGGATGAGAGTCAATATCGCGAGGCACTGTCGTTTTTCTCAGAGCTTCCTCAAGAACATCGAGTGCTATGGAATGATGGCCCGCGACTCAAAGCTCTAGATGCAAAATTACAAAAATTGGATTTGGCGCCTAAGGAACTAGGTAAGGGCCGCAATGTTTGGTACTGCATGGGTTACACCTTAGCCTCTAACAAAGCTGAATCGGTGGCACTCCATGACTGCGACATCCTTACTTACAATCGTGAACTGTTGGCCCGCCTGATCTATCCAGTGGCCAACCCCAGATTTAACTATGAGTTCTGCAAAGGTTATTACGCCCGCGTCGCCAATGGAAAAATTAATGGCCGCGTATCGCGTTTGCTAGTTTCACCTTTACTGCGAGCCTTGAAAAAAACCGTGGGACAAACCGACTATCTAAATTACATGGACAGCTACCGCTATCCTCTAGCCGGTGAATTTTCGTTTCGCCGCGATGTACTCAATGATATTCGCATACCCAGTGACTGGGGTTTAGAGATTGGCGTACTCTCTGAAATGTATCGCAACTATGCAAGTAATCGACTCTGTCAGGTTGATATTGCCGATAACTATGATCACAAACACCAACAGCTCTCGCTGGATAACGATGCCGACGGCCTATCCAAAATGTCTATCGACATCGCCAAGGCGCTGTTTCGAAAACTGGCTACTCAGGGTGAAGTGTTTAGCACTGAGGCATTTCGTTCGCTCAAAGCAACCTACTATCGCATGGCGTTAGATACGGTAGAGAACTGCCATAATGACGCCATTATGAATGGCCTGACATTGGATATTCACGAAGAGGAAAAAGCCGTAGAAATGTTTGCCGAGAATATTATTAAAGCCGGCGAAGTGTTTTTTAATGTGCCTATGGAAAGACCTTTTATTCCTAGCTGGAACCGAGTTGTTAGTGCTATCCCGGATATATTCGAACAGCTAGTTAGTGCAGTAGAAGCAGATAACGAAGAATTTAGACATGCCAAAAAATAAATTACAGTCTGATATAGAAGCGCACCTGAGTGCCATTTATCAGGGCGGAGAGGTGGACAATGTCAGCCGCCTAAGCACTGAGCTTATTGAGTTGATGGACCTGCAAGACAAAGAGGTTATTGAAAATCGCAATGTGAATCATTGGGATGAAACCGATAGCCTAGTCATCACCTATGGTGACTCGGTATTGTTAGAGGATGAAAAACCTCTGCAAACCCTCAATCGATTTCTCGACAAATATTTGCGCAGCTCTATTAGCAGCGTGCATATATTGCCCTTCTACCCCTTCACCTCGGACGACGGATTTTCAGTTTTAGACTATTCCAGTGTTAATGAATCTCTGGGTGACTGGGAAGATATTAATGCCATCGCCAACAACTATTCTCTAATGGCCGACCTAGTGGTTAACCACTGCTCTGCCCGCAGCCCCTGGTTTGAAAACTTTATTAAGGGCCGTGACCCTGGCCATGGATTTTTTTATACCGCCAGCCCCGATGATGATTTAAGTGCCGTCGTTAGACCTCGCACCAATGACCTGCTGCGCGAGGTAGAAACCTCTGAGGGCACTCAGTATGTCTGGTGTACCTTTAGCCATGATCAGGTGGACCTAAATTTTCGCAACCCAGCTGTGCTCAAGCAGTTTGTTAGTATTATCAAACAGTATTTGGATAACGGGATACGAATATTTCGTCTCGATGCCATCGCTTTTTTATGGAAAGAGATTGGCACTAACTGCCTTAACTTAGAGCAGACCCATGAGATGGTCCGCCTGTTTCGAACATTGATAGAGCAGGCACAACATGATGCGATTATCATTACCGAAACCAATATCCCCAACCGCGAAAACTTAGAATACTTTGGCAATGCCGACGAAGCTCATTGTGTTTATAACTTTTCTCTTCCGCCATTATTAGTGAACACTCTGGTGACTGGCAGCTGCGGCTATCTTAAGCAGTGGATGATGAGCATGCCGCCGGCACGCAATGGCACCGCTTACTTTAATTTTGTCGCCTCCCATGACGGCATAGGTTTACGCCCCGCCGAGGGGTTACTTAGCGACGCAGAAATTAATAGCCTTGTGAAAACGATGCAGGGTTTTGGCGGCCATGTTTCTTGGCGGGCTCTGGATGATGGCAACAGTAAACCTTACGAAATTAATATTGCACTGATTGATGCATTACAGGGAACTGTACGCGGTGCTGATAATTTAGGGCTACAGCGGTTTTTTTGTGCCCACGCAATTATGCTTGCCCTAGAGGGTATTCCGGCGATCTATATTCATAGCCTAGTAGGCACCCACAATGATCACCAGCGCGTAGAGAACAGCGGCCACAACCGTGCGATCAATCGCCATCAATGGGACTATACAAAACTAGAAGACGCCTTAGCCGATCAAAACAGCAGCCACCACATAGTCTATAACCAACTCAAGCAGCTACTTAAAATACGTCGCCGACAATCGGCATTCCACCCCAATGCCACACAGTTCACCTTGCATCTGGGCGATCAACTCTTTGGGTTTTGGCGTCAGAGCTTAGATCGTCAGCAGAGCATTTTCTGTATCAGCAATATCAGCGATCAGGTGCAGAGATTATCTCTGGCGGATATTAATCTGATTGATAATGAACAGTGGCATGATTTAATCAGTGGTCAGCCCTGTTCAGGAGGCAATGGCATAGAGATGGAGCCATACCAAACAGTATGGATTACCAATAGCGCTTAGCGGATAAAGAGCACTTAGCGAAATATAAAGCCCTCAGCGTCTCGTAATAAGGAGCCCTCAGCGTCTCGTAATAAAGAGCAGCCCTCAGCGTCCCATAATAAAAAGCCCCCGTTCTGGAAATCACCCTGCATTAAGTCTATACTGTGCATATATACAGTATATATTCTTAACAGCAGTTGTCTTTCCTATGGCCTATGCCGAACTTCATTGCGTTAGCAACTTCACGTTTCTACGGGGGGCTTCCCACCCTCAAGAATTAGTCCGCACTGCCAGTGCATTGGGCTACCGCGCGCTGGCAATCACCGATGAATGCTCATTGGCAGGCGTAGTTAAAGCCCATGTGGCCGCTCTCGACTGCGATCTACAGCTTATTATTGGCAGCGAATTCAGTCTTGAAGGACAACGTTTAGTTGCCTTGGTGAGCAACCGAGAATCCTATACAGAACTCTCAGCACTCATCACCCTAGCCCGCCGACGTAGCAGCAAAGGCGAATACAAACTGGAATGGGCAGACCTCAGCGGTAACCTACCCAATACCTTATTAATCTGGCTGCCCAGTGGCGATATTGACCCTGACCATGAGGTGGGCGAAAGGCTCAGCCACTGGTTTAAAGAACGACTGTGGATTGGCATTGAGCATCTTCTCGATGGCAACGAGACTTACCAATACTACTATTACCGCAACCTCGCCGCGCTCTGGCAACTGCCCATGGTTGCCTGCGGTGATGTGCATATGCACTGCAAAGAGCGCCGCGCCCTCCAGGACACCTTAACCGCCATACACCACAGCTGTTCCGTAATGGAGCTGGGTACGCGGCGTTTTCCCAATGCCGAGCGACGTCTGCGCAGTCTGCCCCATCTTGAGAAACTCTATCCCGCTGCCCTACTCGCGGAAACCATTAGCATTGCCAAACGCTGCGATTTTAGTCTCGAAGAACTACGCTATGAATACCCCGATGAAGTGGTACCCGCACACCTAACCCCCGCCGAACAGCTGCGACTATTAACCCAGCAAGGGGCAGAAAAACGCTGGCCCGGCGGCCTATCTAAAGCCATAAGCCAGCAGATTGAATATGAGCTTAAAGTCATAGGCGAGCTGCAGTACGAATGTTATTTCTTAACCGTTCACGATTTAGTGGCCTTTGCTCGCAGCCGACATATTCTCTGTCAGGGTAGAGGCTCCGCGGCCAACTCCGTAGTCTGTTACTGCCTGTTTATTACCGAAGTTAACCCAGACCAGATCTCCCTGCTATTCGAACGTTTTATCTCTACCGAACGCAACGAACCCCCAGATATCGATGTGGACTTTGAGCACGAGCGCCGCGAAGAAGTGATTCAATATATCTACCAGCGCTACAGTCGCGACCGCGCCGCGCTGGCTGCCACCGTGATTACCTATCGACCGCGCAGTGCCGTGCGTGATGTGGGCAAAGCGCTGGGGCTAGACCCATTATTTATTGAACAGCTCAGCCAGTCACTGGCCTGGTGGGACCGCAGTAGTGACCTCCAAGATCAGTTTGCCAAAGCCGGTGCCCGAGGCAATATGGCCGAGCACTTCCACAGCTTACTCCAAGAGATTCAGGGCTTTCCCCGTCACCTCTCCCAACATGTGGGCGGGTTTATTATTACCCGCAGTCCCATTAGCACGCTGGTGCCCGTAGAGAATGCCAGCATGCCCGACCGCACAGTAATTCAATGGGACAAAGAAGATATTGAAGCTCTGGGACTCTTAAAAATCGATATTCTGGCTCTGGGAATGTTGACCGCCATACACCGCTGCTTTGATCTTCTCAGTAGCCATCAGGGCATTAGTCTGGATATGCAGTCTATTCCAAAAGAAGACAGCGCCACTTACAACATGCTGTGCAAGGCGGACTCTGTGGGTGTGTTCCAAATTGAATCCCGAGCCCAAATGGCCATGCTGCCCCGACTAAAACCCCGCTGCTTTTATGATCTGGTTATCGAGATTGCCATAGTGCGCCCCGGCCCCATTCAGGGCGGTATGGTGCACCCCTACTTAAAGCGCCGTCAGGGTTTGGAGGCTGTCACCTACCCTCACCCAGATATTAAAAATGTATTAGAACGTACCCTCGGCATTCCCGTATTTCAGGAACAGGTGATTCGGCTCGCCATGGTGGCTGCAGGTTTTACCGGTGGCGAAGCAGACCAGCTGCGTCGCGCCATGGCCAGCTGGGGTAAAAACTCAGAACGTAACAATGAATTATTAGGTTTTAAACAAAAATTAATTGATGGCATGTTAGCCCGAGGCTACAGCCAAGACTTTGCCGAAAGGTTATTTCTGCAAATACAGGGCTTTGGGGTTTATGGCTTTCCGGAATCCCACTCCGCCAGCTTTGCCCTGCTCGCCTATGTGTCCGCCTGGTTAAAATGCCATTACCCCGCCGCCTTTTACTGTGCCCTTTTAAACAGCCAGCCCATGGGCTTTTACTCGGCGTCGCAGCTAGTGCAGGATGCCCAGCGCCATAATATAAAAGTACTACCCATCGATGTGCGCTACAGCGGCTGGGACCATGCCCTTGAGACCGAGGGTGAAGGTGCGGGCGATACTCAAAGTCCGGCACTGCGGCTGGGCTTACGTTTAATCAAAGGCTTTTCCCATAAAGCGGCCCAGAGAATAGAAAATACCAACCGCCGCTTTAACAACCTAAACCAGCTCGCCACTGCAGCCAATCTCTCGAGATCTAATTTAAACTTGCTCAGCAGCGCCGGAGCCCTTAAATTTTTCAGCGAAAACCGTCGGCAAACCCACTGGCAAGCGCTGGCCACAGACAATAGCGAGCAACTTTTAGAGCAAGCTAGCGCCTCTATTAACTTCCAGACGCCCAGCGAAACCGAAAACCTCCAAGCAGACTACAGCCACACAGGCCTATCATTAGGCCGCCACCCCATGGAGCTACTAAGAGAACAGTTTCCCATCTTCCGCCAGTGCAAACGCCATGCAGACCTAGCAGAGCTGGGCCACCGCCGCTTTGTGCGTATTGCAGGATTAGTTACAGGCAAACAGCGCCCAGGCACAGCATCCGGCGTGGTGTTTTTAACCCTCGAAGATGAGACCGGCAACAGCAATGTCGTGGTCTGGCAAAACGTACAGAAGAACTGCCGCCAAGCATTATTAAAGGCGCAGCTATTGATGATTAAGGGAGTTGTAGAAACCGACGGCGCCGTGGTGCATGTGATCGCCCAAGAGCTGACCGACTGTACTGAGCTATTGCATAAAACCGATATTCGCTCCCGTGATTTTCGCTAGTGTTTATTAGATACTCTTTATATGGTGCTCTTTATTAGGCTTTCCATTCCCTATTGAGTACTCCTTATCAACTGTTCTTTATTAAGCGTTGCTTATTAAGCAGAACGCCGTCCCTGAACAGCAAACGCCTCGTCAACCAATGTCTGAGTACTGCCATAATTTGACGCACAAAAATCACTAAACGCACCTAACAAATCAGGTGCAGGCCAGACACCCGTACTGCTAGTTAACTGCCCAATAGAAACCTGATAGTTAGACAGCGTCTGAATATAAACGCGACGCGTCTCTTGACCAATCACCAACGGCGGCAAGCCACCCTTCAACAGCGGAATATTCGCCAACAGCCTAGCCATACGGCCATTGCCATCCCAAAATGGATGTATATGGGCAACACTCATATGAACCTTGGCATAGATAGCCGCGGCATTGGCCAAAGAGATATCCTCAGCCCCAATTGAATTAATAAAATCTAAGACCTCAGCCATTAATCTGGGCACAAACAAAGGCAAGGCATACTCAATAAAGTGCTGCTTATTATCTCGCCCAATCATATGCGTGCCATTGGCCTCCACCTTCCAACCGCCCATGGGCTTATAGATATCATCAATAGGCTCAGTTTGCACCGCCCGATGCAGCGAAAATACCAGCTCCTCGCTAAGTGGCTTCTCCACACATTGATACAGCAGCTCAATAGCCCGAGCATGGCCGCGCACTTCCTGATGATCCTTAATAGGCTTGCCCGAAACCGTAAGACCCTGCTCAAGAATAAAGTGCGTATCCCCAAGAGACAGCGTATTGCCCTCTAGTGCGGTAGAGCTATGTGTCCACAAATCGCGAATTTGGCCAAGCAACCCAACGCGCAAGTCGGCATCCAGCCCCCGCAAAAATCCAAATGAATCACCTTGCACCACAGGCGCCACAGAATCGTCAGATTGAGAAATAATTTGATAGAGGGTTGAGGGGCCAGCGCCAGTCTTTTCTATCTTATGCTCAGCAACCCAACCCGCCAGCCAGCGACGTAGGGTTCTCGCAGAAGCTTCATGATTAATTTTCAGTTCAATATCCCGCAGCGACAGTGCCGTTGGACTCTGTTGAAGCAGCATAAGAACAGACTGTTGCTGGGTACTTTTGGCCATATGTAGCTCACTTGAAAATCTATCCGGCCATTTTATACAGAAAATGGCCGGATAGAAAGAAATCTGGCCACTATTGAATATCGCCTAAAGCCTGTAAGGCTAGCCGAGCAGAACCCTATAAACAGAAAAATACCAAAAACCCCAGCCTAGATTCCTAAGCTCCTAAATAACGCCTATTGACACAAATACTGTTAGATATATATCGAACGTAGTAGGATAGAAAAAAAACAGACGTCACCTGTCGGATAGAGCTTATTCCCGTCAGACAAAAGAGCGTCATAAAAACAGGGGCAATTCCAATGAAAAACTTTACCAATAAAGTCGCAGTCATCACCGGTGCCGGTTCAGGTATGGGCCGCTACCTAGCCATACTCCTCGCCAAAGCGGGCGCCAATATCGCCGCCTGTGAGATCAACAAAACAACCCTCGCAGAAACCGTTGCGATGCTCGCAGACTACCCCGTTAAAGCCTCTAGCCATATTCTTGATGTCGCCGACAAAACTGCTATCGAAGCCCTGCCCGCTAAGGTAATTGCCGAGCATGGTTGTGTTGACCTAGTGTTCAACAACGCCGGCGTCACCGTTGACTCCACCTTTGAAGATCTGTCCGAGAGCGACTGGGACTGGGTGTTTAATATCAACCTGCAAGCCGTGATTAATTCAAGTCGCGCCTTTTTGCCCCACCTAAAACAGCGCCCAGAAGCCGCACTTATTAACACGTCTTCTATCTTTGGCATGATTGCCCTAGAGCGACAGTCGGTTTACCACACCGCCAAATTTGCCGTGCGCGGTTTTACCGAGTGCCTCGCCAAAGAGATGAAAGACAGCACAGTACAGATACATTGCGTACACCCCGGTCACATAGGCACCAACATAGTGACCAATGCGCGCATGAACAAAAGCGAAGAATCCGCCAGCTCAATGGAGCGCTTAGTGGGCAAAGTGATGGGCCTAGGCGATAGCCAAGAAGAGCTAGCCAAATTCTTTAGGGAAAATGGCATGCACGCTAGCCGCGCCTCCGAAGTTATTCTTAACGGCGTCCGCAAAAAACGCAGCCGCATAATGGTCGGAACAGATGCCAAACTAATGGATCTAGCCCAGCGCCTAACGCCCATGCACTATGAGAAACTGTTTCCATTATTTACCCTGCCCCTGACTCTGTTTCGCAATAAGAAGCCTATTAAAGGCATGCCTGTTGAAGAGGCATCACCGCTACCAGAGAAAGCATAATAGTGAATTGCAGCCATCCATTGATCAGCAGGTAGATTTACCCAGACTGTATAAAACCTCTGAGCAATGGCTGACAAGCTGCAAAATGAAGGGAAATGAACCACTATCTGACTGTATATGAGCCCCTGATTTATTGTAGGCCAATTATAATGGCCAGCCTAACTGTCGGAAGCTCAATAAGAGGAAAAACAATGGCTACATCGTCACCGCAGCACTCAGATCAAGGAATAACGACAGAACACAGAGACGTTATTATCGTGGGTGCCGGCCTTTCTGGTATTGGCGCAGCCTGCCATATCACCGAAAAATGCCCCGACCGCAGCTTCCTATTACTGGAATCTCGCGACGCCATGGGCGGCACCTGGGACCTATTCCGCTACCCCGGTGTTCGTAGCGACAGCGACATGCATACCCTAGGCTACAGCTTTAAACCCTGGGAAGGCGCAAAAGCCATTGCCGACGGCCCCTCTATACTTAAGTACGTCAAAGCAACCGCCGCAGAAAGTAACATCGATCAGCACATACGCTATGGTCACCGTTTACTCTCTGCCAGCTGGTCTTCAGAAAATTCCAACTGGACCCTAGAGATTAACCAGTCAGGTTCTGAAAAAATCGTACAAATGACCTGCAACTTTCTCTATATGTGCTCCGGTTACTACAGCTATTCCAAACCCCACGATCCCACGTTTCCCGAAGTCGATGCCTTTAAAGGCAAGGTAGTTCACCCACAGTTTTGGCCCGAAGACCTCGACTACCAAGACAAGAATGTCGTCATCGTTGGCTCCGGCGCCACCGCCATGACATTACTGCCCGCCATGGCTAAAAAAGCCAAGCAGGTCACCATGCTGCAGCGCTCACCTACCTATGTCGTTTCAAGAGCGTCCCAAGACTGGTTTGCCAATGGCCTACGTAAAATTCTGCCAGCAACCTGGGCCTATGGGCTCACACGTATCAGAAACACCCTCTTTCAGGAATTTTTGTTTAAGCAGCTGCGTAAATATCCAGTCGTTGCCAAGCGCTTTTTAATCAGTCAGGTACGCAAGCAGTTGGGTAGAGACTACGACGTTGATAAACACTTTACCCCCAAGTACAACCCCTGGGATCAACGCCTCTGCTTAGTGCCAGACGACGATCTATTTGAAGCCATAAAAAGTGGCGGCGCCAACGTAGTCACCGACCACATCAAGCGCTTTACCAAGACCGGCATTGAGCTGAAATCAGGTGAGCACCTAACGGCAGATATAGTCGTCAGCGCCACCGGCCTTGAGCTAGAAGTTATGGGCGGAGCAACCTTTAGCGTAGACGGCGAAACCGTAGACTTCTCAAAGCTGACCACCTACAAAGGCCTCATGGTCTCAGACGTACCCAACATGGTATCAACCTTCGGTTATGTGAATGCCTCATGGACATTGCGCGCCGACCTGATCTCCGAATGGGTGTGCAGAACGTTAAATCACATGAGAAAAACCCACACCAGCAAAGTAGTACCGCTAGTACCCGACGCATTAAAAGATATGCCCACACAAGACTGGATTACAGACTTCCCTGCCGGCTACCTAAAGCGAGGCATGCATCTTCAGCCCAGACAGGGCGATCGAGCACCCTGGGTGAACAGCCAAGATTTCCGTAAGGAACGGGCGCTGTTTACTGTGCCTATAGAGGCCGACGACGCATTGCACTTTAGTGCTGCACAAAAAGGTTAAAGCAAAGCTGGTAATGCAAAGCCGGTAATAGAAAGCTGGTAATGCAAAGCCTGCAATAGAAAGGTTATAACCAAAACATCTCAGGGCAAGGACGCCCCAAAAATTAATTTTTGATCGACTTGACCCTAGACTATACTCTAGGGTTTACAGTTAAAACATGAGATCAAAAATGACATTAAAAATTGGTGAACTCGCAGCCCTGTCCAAGGTATCCAGAGATACCCTGCGTTTCTACGAAAAGCACGGCCTCATCACCCCAAGCGCTCGCAATGCCTCAGGTTATCGCCTTTACTCAGACGCCGACGTCCATCGCATTAGCTTTATTATCAGCGCCAAAGAAGTGGGCTTTACCCTCAACGAGATACATCAGCTCTTAAAACTAGAAGTCACCAAAGACGAAAAATCCTGCCAAGATGTAAAGCAATTTGTCGACGATAAAATTGCCGTAGTCAATCAGCGTCTCGCCGAAATAAAGCGCATCAAAACATCCCTACAAACCCTCAGCAATGCCTGCTGCGGTGGCGACAAACCCGCCACCCACTGCACCATTCTAGAAGCCCTAAGTGACCAGACAAACTAGGAGTAATCTATGGCGCTAATCGAAAACTTTATCGCCCTATTTATGGAATCAGCCCCCTGGCTAATACTGGGCCTATTCGTCGCCGGCATGATGAAAGCCTTCGTCCCCAGCCAGCTAATGGCCAAACACCTAGGCAAACCCGGCCTAATGTCCACCGTCAAAGCCGCACTCTTTGGTGCACCATTACCCCTCTGCTCCTGCGGTGTTATTCCAGCCGCCGTTGGCCTGCGTCGCAGCGGTGCCTCCAAGGCCGCCACCACCTCATTCTTAATATCCACACCAGAGACAGGCGTAGATTCAATCTCCATCTCCTACGCCATGCTAGGGCCCTTTATGGCAATAATACGCCCTATCGCCGCCATCACGAGCGCAATCACCGCCGGTATATTAGTAGGAAAAGATGAAGTAAAAGAAGTCACTCAGTCAGCAGAAACCGCCACCGAATCATCATGCTGCGCGAGTAAAACTCAGGAACCTGAACAAACATTACCAGAGAAAATAAAAGCCGGTTTGCACTTTACCTTCATCGACCTGATTAAAGATATCGCCCTGTGGCTAATCATCGGCCTAAGCTTTGCCGCACTGATTAAAACCTATGTCCCCAATGAATTTTTAGCCCAATGGGGCGACGGTTTTATGGCCTTTGTAGTGATGGCAGTGATTGGCATGCCCATGTATATCTGCGCCACCGCATCCACACCTATAGCCGCTGGGTTACTATTTTCTGGCGTCTCTCCAGGCGCCACGTTGGTGTTTATGCTAGTGGGCCCAGCAAGCAATATAGCCACTATGGGGTTGGTTAAAACCGAGTTGGGGAATCGTGCGCTACTAGCCTATCTATCAAGCGTAGTTGGAGTTGGCTTTGCTTTTGGTCTTCTAACCAACTACTTGGCCAAACTGTGGAATATGGATTTTATGGCACAGGCCGAGCATGTTCATGGCATGGTGAATACACCATTGGCCTATGGCGCTAGTGTTGTTTTGGCGGGGTTGATGATTTATGGGATGGTTGGAAAGGTGAAGCAGGGGTTTGTGAAGCTGGCTTAAAACGTCTTGAATAAAACAATTAATAGGCGGTAGGTTATATGCGTAGCTCAATCGAGAGCAGTTACTTTAGCCATCGCGAGTCTTCAAGAATATTTTTCTTGTAGAAACTTCAACACTGCACCCCAGCGAACGAACGTCACCCCAGCGAAGGCTGGGGCTAGAATCTCTGTTCTGGCTGGGGAGACGTGACTCACTTCGTCATTCCAGCGAAGGCTGGTATCTCTGTTCTGGCTGGGGAGACGCATTTACTCCGTCATTCGGTAATCCCCCCACAAATTAACTGAGGTTTTAAGTAGAATATTCTCGTAATCTATACACAGGAGATTCTGCATGAAGAAATCAAGATATTCAGACAGTCAAATCATGCAGGCTGAGGCCGGGACGCCAGTGCCAGAGCTCTGCCGGGAGCATGGCATGAGCTTAGCTAGCTTCTATAAATGGCGCAGTAAATACGGCGGTATGGACTCCTCCATGATGACGCGGCTCAAGGAACTGGAAGACGAAAACCGGCGACTAAAGAAGATGTACGCCGAAGAGCGGCTCAAAGCTGAGATCATTCAGGAGGCCATGGCAAAAAAGTGGTAAAGCCATCTCAGCGTCGAGAGATGGCTAAGGCATCGATTGGAAAACACGCGGTCAGCGTAAAACGGGTATGTCTGGCATTTCAGATCAGCGAAACTTGCTACCGATATCAGCCTAAACTGAGCAAAGAAAATGCTCTAATCGCAAACTGGTTAATTCGAATGACTCACAATCAACGCAACTGGGGGTTTGGACTGTGCTATCTCTATCTGCGCAATGTGAAGGGCTTTCGGTGGAACCACAAGCGGGTCTACCGTATTTATCGGGAATTGGAGCTTAACCTTCGTATAAAGCCAAAAAAACGCTTAGTACGGGAAAAGCCAGAACCTCTATCGGTGCCGGTAGCAATCAATGATTGTTGGTCAATAGACTTCATGCATGATCAGCTATCAGACGGAAGAAGTTATCGCTTATTCAACGTGATTGACGACTTTAATCGCGAAGGACTCGTCATCGAAGTTGACTTCTCGTTACCCGCTATCCGCGTTAAGCGTGCATTGAATCAAGTGATTGAGTGGAGGGGTAAGCCACGGCAAATCCGTTGTGATAACGGGCCAGAATACATAAGTGAACTGTTGGCTACTTGGGCAGAAGAACGTGGTATCGATTTACTGTTCATCCAGCCTGGCAACCCTCAGCAAAACGCTTACGTCGAGCGGTACAATCGCACGGTAAGGTACGATTGGTTAAGCCACTATCTCTTTGCGGAAATCGAAGACGTTCAAGAATATGCCACGCACTGGCTCTGGACTTACAATCATGAAATACCGAATATGCACTAGGCGGCATCACACCGAAACAGAAATTGGCGTTAGCTGCATAACTCTCTACTTTTAACTTCGGTTATTAATGGGGGGATTACCATATTGTCCACAAAGCTTTCAAATTCTAATGCAGATTAAAAATTTTCAGTCTATCACTTATATGTCGATTTTCATTGATGATGTATTATCTAGGTATTGATAATTTTCAGCGAGACATAAACGGTCACACGTTTTTTCGTTGATGGGTGGCCATCCCCTAGAAGTTAAATCAATCTTAAGGAGTGAGATTGTTATGAATCGTCAGTTATTCGTCCTTATCAAGAATCTACTAGTAATATTAGCATTGTCTTCGGCGTCAGCCGTTTTTTCGGCTGTAAATGACCATCCTTCATTTAAATTAAAATCAAATAAGGAGCTAGAAAACCTCCGGCCAGAATCAATCGCACAAGTCCCATTATCAAGACCGGACAAAAAACCTTCCAGTGATGAACTGCACTATGAGGAAAAACATCCCCATAGAGAAGCAACGTTAGTGGATACCAGCAGTTTTGATCCTAGTAAATTACTGCCTTCACGAGTTATATCACTTGATCCATCTAGACCTGATATACATTTACCTGACCCCACAATCACTATCGCAGGTAGTAACTATATATTATCGGTCGTGGAATCTATCCCGGATACAAAGGAACGAGTCCGTTATGTGACGGCCAAGATCTTGGGGCACAATGGCCGAGCACGGTTTATTATTGATGATGCGACCGGAGAGGTAATTGGCAATCTGGTTATCGATAGCGAGACCTATCGAGTAGTACCACGTGAGTTTAACAAGTATCAGCAATTAATCTACAAGCTCAAAAAGAAGCCGCGCAAGAATAATCAACGCGTTAAAGCTCGCTTAATGTCTAAAGTAACACAGCCCTCAGCGTACAGACTTGAAAGGAAATTACTTAAGACGGAGGCAATCCATGAGAGCAAACCTAAGTATTACAATGAAACGGTAAGGCATGCAGGTGGAGCGTCAAAATTGCTTGGGCAAGAAATTGATAATGTCAATGTTGAGAAAATATTGAACCGAGACCGCAACGAAATTCGCAAGCTTCTTGAAAGGCTAGATATCATTACCAACTACAAACCTGAGTATGACTTAGCAATACAGAAAGTCATTGGCAACAAAAAATCTGGTTATCAGGTCACCTTCCGGCAAAAAATAAATGACCTTACGATAAGGATAACGGGATCTAAAATAAAAATTGATCCAAACGGTAATGTCAATTATCTATCAACTAGCTTCATTGACCCTGAGAAAGCGGACATAAAGCCTTCTGTCTATACAAAAGAACAGGTGTTAGAACTTGCCAAGAAGGCAGCTAAGGAACATATAGCCAAACCCAATCTCAGCTTCATAACGCTAGAGCAAACACCAATCAACCTTCAATATAAAATCATTGATAACGAATACACACTTATTCCTTATTGGGAAGTTATTCTATATGAGGTTGAATCTAACAGCGGTCACTATAGAGTTTTTGTTGAAGGACATTCCGGTAAGACTAAGGTTACTCCGGCAGCCGATTACGTGACAACTCAAATTCAAACTGATGTCTGTGAGCACGAATCAGGCATTTCATTACCTCTGTGTGAAGACATAAATATCCAAATACCTTTTTGGCCACCAATCACAATCATTAGTCAGGTTACAGAAATCATTCGTGAATCTGCAATCGGGCAATTTATTTGTGAATTTTCAGGTCTCTGCCAGGATCCACAAGCCAAGCATCCATGGGAGGTTATAAACAATATGGAAGATTGGCTATCTGAGAACACTGACGGCATTTGCTGCTCAGAAGTTGGGGGGTCTCCAACTCCATTGATGTAAAAATCAATACTACTGACCAAAAAGGTCCATTTTTCGATCCTGGGAATAATACGGCCGTCTTCCCTCATCCCTCGCAACTTCCCCCAGGTACATATCACCCAGTCCAAGCCCAAAAAATTGATGACACAGTAGTCCATGAAGTGACACATGGAATTCTCCGAGGGGTCAACGAAAAACTATCTCAAGCAATTACCAGTGGAGACCCCTGGGCGAAAGCGCTAAATGAAGGATTCGCAGATGCTATGGCAGTCCTATATTCTGAAAAATTTAACCCACCTGGCGACACGAAAGTATCCGAGGACCTATTTAAAAACCAAAGTGATATTCGAGATATATCCGAGAGTAAAACTTTTGATGATTTTGTCGATAGCACCGCGCCGGGCATGGAACATATTAATGGCCAAATTTTCGGAAATTTTATATACAGAGCGAGGCAACAGGGTTTGTCAATTGATCAAGCCGCAAAAGTACTGATTTGGATAACTAGCGAAATCGAGCCTGACACTGGCTTAATCATTAACAAGACTGACGAGAAAGACATCAAGGATGCGATTGACTTTATCTCGTCAGTTGATCAAGCCATAGGTGCAATACTTGACATCGTATGGGGCCAAATGAATGGCTATGAGGACCCTCCTTCTGGCGGTGGCGGTTCAGGTGTACCATTCGCACCCTCATTTGTAACTGGCTTCTTTACCGGTTGCTACAGCAACATTTATAGTTTGTATTCAAATTCATGGGGTTCATCTTCAGGTGCTAGTTCTTATCAAGTGTATTACAGCACAACCGGTGCGGGATATATTTATGCAGGCAGCGTGAGCTTCCCGAGTACCCCTTCATACAATAGCGTTGATGCTTATCTGAAAATTAAAGCATGTAACTCGAGCGGGTGTTCTGCATTATCAGCTAGTACCTTCTTTCAGCCACACCTTTGCGGAGGTTAGCTGGTAATTAGAAGAATAAGGCTGTGGCCCTTAAGAAAGAGCCACAGCCTGCTTTTTGATCTAACACCAGATACAAAAAAACGGCCCAAAAGCCGCTTTTCTTTCAACTAGCAAACCAAAATCAGCAAAAGTAGAAAAATCAAAATAGTCCCTGGCAATGCCCTTGCGATCAATCAGGGCGCGTTTATGGGTGCGGGTATTTTCAGATTGAGAGAAGACTTGTTTGAGCAAAGCGAGTTGTCTGAACGCTGAAAATACCTGCGCCCATGGGACCGATCGTAGGGGCACTGGCAGGGACTATTGGGGCTTGGTGCCAGTTTGAAGGAGATCTTTCCCTTCGGTCAAGATGACAGGAAGTACGGTCAAGATGACAGGAAGTACGGTCAAGATGACAGAAGGTGCGGTTAAGATGACAAAATGTGCGATATGGGACCGATCGCAGGGGCACTGGCAGGGACTATGGGGGCTTCGTGCCAGTTTGAAGGAGATCTTTCCCTTCGGTCAAGATGACAGGAAGTACGGTCAAGATGACAGGAAGTACGGTCAAGATGACAGGAAGTACGGTCAAGATGACAGAAGGTGGGGTCAAGATGACAGAATGTGCGACACGGGACCGATCGTAAGGGCACTGGCATGGACTATGGGGGCTTGGTGCCAGTTTGAAAGAGATCTTTCCCTGCGGTCAAGATGACAGAAGGTGTGGTCGAGATGACGGGGGTATGGTAAGTGCAGTGAAGAATCCCGACATGGGACAGGCGCGGTGAAGAGGCATAAAAAAAGCGGCCCGAAAGCCGCTTCTTTACACTGCCACAAAAGAACCTACCAACCGGTAATTTCTTTCAGGCCAGCGCCGATATCAGCCAGGCTGCGAACTGTCTTAACACCAGCGTCTTCAAGTGCCGCAAACTTCTCGTCTGCAGTACCCTTGCCGCCAGAAACAATCGCACCAGCATGACCCATGCGCTTGCCTTCAGGCGCGGTTACACCAGCGATATAAGACACAACAGGCTTGGTTACATTGGCTTTAATATACGCCGCGGCTTCTTCTTCTGCTGTTCCGCCGATTTCACCGATCATTACGATGGCTTCGGTGGCGGGATCTTTCTCAAATAACTCAAGAATATCAATGAAGCTTGATCCAGGAATCGGATCGCCACCAATACCAACACAGGTAGACTGACCAAAACCATAATCAGTGGTCTGCTTAACGGCTTCGTATGTCAGGGTACCTGAACGTGAAACGATGCCGACCTTGCCTGGCAAGTGAATGTGGCCGGGCATGATGCCGATTTTACATTCGCCTGGGGTGATTACACCCGGGCAGTTAGGACCGATCAGGCGTACGCCCAAGCTGTCGCAAACCACTTTACAGTCGAGCATGTCCTGAGTCGGAACGCCTTCAGTGATGCAGACAACCAGCTTGAGGCCTGAGTAAGCGGCTTCAAGAATAGAGTCTTTACAAAATGGAGCCGGTACATAGATAACTGAGGCTTCTGCGCCAGTTACTTCAACCGCTTCAGCAACAGTATTAAATACTGGCAGTCCAAGGTGAGTCGTTCCACCTTTGCCCGGGGTTACACCACCGACCATTTTTGTGCCGTATTCAATCGCTTGCTCTGAGTGAAAGGTGCCCTGCCCGCCGGTAAAACCCTGGCAGATAACTTTAGTGTCACGGTTAATTAAGATAGACATTTAGTTAGCCTCCGCAGCTTTAACAACTTGCTGTGCCGCATCAGTCAGACTGGTTGCTGCAATAATTGCCAGACCGGATTCGGCCAGCTTCTTAGTTCCCAATTCG
>Ga0115549_1000481_pt1 | contig 25446 bp, 16 predicted proteins | sample COGITO_mtgs_1004_2_FD_87176 | JGI IMG/M metagenome (GOLD analysis project Ga0115549, IMG submission 87176) | Pelagic marine microbial communities from North Sea - COGITO_mtgs_100430 | ecosystem: Environmental > Aquatic > Marine > Epipelagic | place: Germany:Helgoland, sampling site Kabeltonne...
ATACAGCGGTGACGGAGATTCTTTGGCCGCGCTTTTATTGTCTGCCTTATCCGGTTCGGTTAATGATAAACCTGAATCAATCGGCGCATTAAGCGTCCAGCCTTGCTCTTTCGCCAGCAACAAAAGTTGGCGATGGGTGTCACGCCATTCGCGCATACGCGTGGGAGACAGGAAGGTTTTTTTGAGCTGCTTTTCGTATTGGTTACGGCTCAGGGCTTCTCGTTGTGCATCCGCCCACTGCCACAGCTTCACGAAGAACAGAAAATCCGATTCCTTGTCGGTAAATGGCTGGTGGGCCTGGTCCGCCTGTTGCTGTTTATCGTGAGGCCGCTCGCGGGGGTCTTGAGCCGCCAGTGCTGAAACCACAATCAGAGCTTCACGCAGCACTTTCTTCTCTGCTGCCGCCACCAGCATTCGGCCCAGTGTCGGGTCCAGTGGGAAGCGGGCCAGTTGTCGGCCCAGGGCGGTCAGCGTCTGCTTTTCCGTTAGCGCACCGAGTTCATCCAGCAACCGATAACCGTCCCGAACCAAACGGCCGTCCGGTGGCTCAATAAAAGGAAAGTCTTCCACCTTCCCCAGGCGAAGATCTGACATTTGCAGAATGACAGCACCGAGATTGGTTCGCTGAATTTCCGGGTCGGTGAACGCCGGGCGATTAAGAAAATCGTCCTCATCATACAAACGGAAACAAATGCCGGGCATCACCCGCCCACTTCGCCCTGCCCGCTGGTTGGCACTGGCCTGGCTCACCGGCTCCACCGGCAAACGCTGGACCTTGGAATGCACGCTATAGCGGCTGATACGGGCGGTGCCTGCATCAATCACATAGCGAATGCCCGGTACCGTTAACGACGTTTCTGCCACATTGGTACTGAGCACCACGCGGCGACCACGATGTGCTGAAAATATGCGGTGCTGCTCAGCCTGGCTAAGACGAGCATAGAGCGGCAAAATTTCCATATCCCGCAAGCTGGAACCATGGGTGACACAGCGTTTCAGGTGATGGTGGACATCGCGGATATCACGCTCGCCAGCCAGAAACACCAGCACGTCCCGAGCCATGGGCAAACCTTCACTGCGCTCTTCTCGCTGAATTTCCAATAGAACGTCTTCAATCTGGCGAGACAGCTCCTGCCCTTCCGCTGGTGGCCGATAGCGCATTTCCACCGGAAAGGTTCGGCCGGACACTTCCAGCACCGGGGCGCCCCCAAAGTGTTCAGCAAAGCGCTGATGGTCGATGGTGGCCGAGGTAATAATGACTTTCAGGTCAGGCCGGCGCGGTAGTAACTGCTTGAGGTAACCCAACAAGAAGTCAATATTCAGGCTGCGCTCATGGGCTTCATCAATAATCAGCGTATCGTACTGATTCAAAAACCGATCTTGCTGAATTTCATTGAGCAGCATGCCATCGGTCAGCACCTTGATTAACGAATGCTCGCTCACCTGTTCAGAAAAGCGCACCTTGAAACCCACCGTGCTACCCAGAGGGCTATGCAACTCTTCGGCCACCCGGCTGGCCACCGCCCTCGCGGCCAGTCGGCGGGGCTGGGTATGCCCAATAGTGCCTTCAATACCCCGGCCCAACTCCAAACAAATCTTGGGAAGCTGGGTGGTTTTACCGGACCCGGTTTCCCCGGCAATCACCACCACCTGATGATCGTTAATCGCTTGCTTGATCTCATCGCGGCTGGCCACCACCGGCAAATCCGGCCACTCAAGAGCGGGCACCGAGGCCAACCGTTGTTCGCGGCTAGCCAGAGAGTTGGCGAGGGCCGTGGCGACTTTATCCATGGCCTTATCATTGCGCTTCTCTGCAGACAGGCGTGCCAGCCCATCAAGGCGTTTTTTCAGACGAAAACGGTCAGCCCGGCGTACGTCGTCGAGTTGCTTGTAAAGCGATTTCAGGGTGTCGGTCATTTAAATACCGCTGTGCGGGAGCACTTCTGGAGCCACGAACCAGAGGAGAAAACTTTCTCCTGCCAACGTTCACGCCTCTAGAGCCGCGCTCCTACAGATAAAAAATGGATGTTCATGCTGCTATTGTGCGTGAAGCCACCTACGGCCTTTCTCGGTCAACCCGCCTTTAGCAATGGTCAGAAAGGCCGTGCTGGGCTCGGAGGTTTCCACCTGAACCTTAAATCGCATTAACTCGTCACGGCGAAAAGCATGAATCTCCAAGGATTCTCCAGGCAGGAAACATGACAGTAAGTCATCGATATTTTGAGTGGTCGCCTGCAGACCATCCACGGCAATAATCACATCACCGGCAGACAACCCGGCGGCCATGGCCGCACCTTGCTCAAAAGCCACCGCGATCTTCGCGCCCATCACATCGGGCACCAGCCGAACCCCCAGATGGGGAACACCCTCTTTACCCGGCTTGCCGCCGTTATCCCCATGACCTGCTGCACTGCGCCAGTGCAGTTCCACGCCGCGCTGAGCCAGCAGTTCGGCTAACGGCAGGTCCTCGGTGCGGTACAACGCCAAATCAAAAAAATCGCTCATGTCCGTGCCTGCGATTTCTTCGGCAAGCGGCTGGATACCCTGCTCAGGAACGCCTTCGCCAGTTTGACCGTAACGCTGCCACAACACGCGCATCAGATTGTCCAGGGTTTTCTTTTCGCCAGTCAGGTTACGCAGAGTCAAATCCAGTGCCAGCGCCACCAATGAGCCCTTGGTGTAATAGCTGACAATGGCATTGGGGGCATTCTCGTCTTGCTTATAGAAGCGGGTCCAGGCATCAAAACTGGATTCAGTCACCGTTTGCTTGTACCGCCCTTGCCCCCGGTAAACTCGAGTCAGTGTCTGCCCTAACAGCTCCAGGTAGCTTTGTGGTGACACCAGCCCGGTTCGCGTCAAAGACAGATCATCGTAATAACTGGTAATCCCTTCAAAGGCCCACAGTAATTCGGTATGCACTTCCTGTGACAAATCAAAGGGAGTAAACGCCGCAGGTTTTATGCGCTTTATGTTCCAGGTATGAAAATACTCATGGCTGCACAACCCTAAATACGAGCGATAGCCATCACGGACTTTGCCCGGTTCATCGCTACGGCGAGGTAAATCATCACGGGGGCACATCAGGCTGGTGGAGTTACGATGCTCCAGACCGCCATAGCCATTGCCGGTAACCAGCGTCATAAAGACGTAACGATCCATAGGCGCCGGCTCACCGAACATGCGGATATGGTGCTCGCAAATCGGTTTCAGATCGCGACACAAGCGGGCTGTGTCTGTCTTGTGTCGGCCGGCCAACACCACCCAATGAGGCACTCCGCAAGCCTCGAACTGGGCGTATTCGAACGGCCCCATTTCTACTGGATAGTCGATCAAGGCATCGTAATTTTCGGCCTGAAATTGGCCAAAATCCAGCTCGGAACCGGACTGACGCGGCAGCCCGGTGGCCACCTGCCAACCATTATAGGCATGCCCTTGCGGGGCTACGATCTCTACCTGGCAAGGTTGATCTTCATGGCCCATGGCCGCGAGAAAAACACAGCTACCATTGAAATAGCCGTGGGTGGTATCCAGGTGCGCGCCGCGTACCGACAGATCCCACGCATATACTTGATATTGCAGTTGCACCGGCCCGTCGCAGGGAGGCAGCTGCCAGGTCTGTTTGTCTCGCTTGGCCACTGGCAGGCTTTCGCCGTGACAGCTGGCTTGCACATGAACAATGTGGCGGGCGAAATCGCGAATCATATAGCTACCAGGAATCCAAGCGGGCAGGCTAAACGCCTGCCCTTCAGGCATCGGCTCCGCCACCGTCAGGGTAACTTCGAACAAATGCGCCTCTGGGCGCAAGGGGCGAATCCGATATTCAATCATGAAAACTCCTGACAATAATTCCTGAAACAGCACCGGGGGCCTCTGGCCCCCGGTCGATGATGAAAGCCGGTCGATAATAAAAGAGAGTGGCGCTGATCATGTCATTTTCGACCCTACGCTCCACAATGGCGTCGACAGTACCGGCCCACCCTGCAAATCGCGAGGGTGCGCGCGGCCAATTTCACTCTCCATAGTAGCCCTTCCGGCCGGAGCCCGTATAGGTTCGACTCCGGGAAGTACTCTTGTCGTGCTGAAATAGCTTGAGTGATGGTGGCATCCGGACGTACAAAATAAGGCTGTAGCATCGCACCAGACACCGCGGTATAAGCAGCGAAATTGGTGCCACCTTGGTGTAATGCATTTCTTCCTTGATATCGGTAATACTGGTACCCGGCGCCACTTCGTCGCCTTTGACGGTAATACCCGCTGGCCTTTGCTTGTGGGCTTTACCAGTGCTGTAATCGTCGCCTAACACTAGGGCTGACACCGACGCTGCACACCTTGTGCTTTTCTTGTGCTTTTAGAGCAGCAACACCGTTGGGCTCCGGTATGACACTGGCCTGCGGTTCATTGATCACGGCCAAGCCAGACCCTAATAAACGCATCGCCCGCTAGGTGGCCCTTGGCACGGGCAGAATCACCAACCAAAATTACTCACAGTAGTGTTAGCGCCCCCAGCAAGGCCACCACGAAAACCATCAGGCGATCTTTTATTCTTGCTATCATCGTTCTTCCTTGCTGAGATTTCTTGACCTTTCCTCGGCAATAGCGCACGTTTTGCGCAGCCGGAGACCATTATGACTGAACAGATTATCTATCACACCACAGACGACAACCACGTTGTCGCCGTCCATTACTGGCCCTGCAAGCCTGCCACAGCCAAGGGCACGGTAATCTGGCTACACGGCATGTCCGAACACGGCTCACGATATCAACACTTGGCAGAGGCATTGAATGCATCTGGCTGGAACCTCTATTGTCCGGATCACCGTGGTCATGGCGCCAGCATCAATGATGCATGCCCCGCCGGCCACATTGGTGACCAACACGGCTGGCAGCACCTTGTGAATGATGTGGCCAGCGTCCTCCATTTGAGCAAAGAAAATCACCCACAATTACCCGTCGTACTGGGCGGGCACAGCATGGGCTCGTTCATCGCTCTGGCCACGGCTGAACAACATGGTGATGCTCTGGCTGGCTTGGTCATGTGTGCCAGTGATTATCATCCCGGCGCCTATTACCGGTTAATGGCCCTTCCCGTAAAGTTCGAACGTATGCGCTGGGGAAAACGCCACCCCAGCCCGTTGATACGCAAGCTCACCTTTGGCACTTGGGCCACCCGCGTACCGGAAGCTAGCACCGAGTTTGATTGGCTAAGTGCCGATGCCGAAGAGGTGAAACGCTATATCAATGACCCGCTCTGTGGTTTCGATTGCAGTACGGAAACCTGGGTACAACTGGTTACTGCCATGCGTCGTATTCAAAGCATTACCGGTTTGTCAGAACTGCCAGCAACCCTGCCCGTTCTGTTGCTCGGTGGCGAGCAGGACCCGATGAGCGACAATGGCAAAGGAATGATGGCGCTTGAAAAAGTGTTGCATGCCATGGAACAACCGCTCAAGGCTCATTTCTGGCCTGAGGGCCGGCATGAAATTCTTAACGATCATTGCCGGCAGGAAGTACAGCAAGCGATCACTGATTGGCTGGCTGAGTGCACACAGTAAATCGGCGTACCGGAATACGCTTTGCTAGATAGCAGAGGAAGCCACCACACGCTGTGGTCAGCGTTTATCTTTGGCTAAAGCAACAGACGTTTAGTGCTCACATAAAAAAACCGGGCTTTTGCCCGGTTTTTTTATGTCTACCTGAGACTATTTGAATACGCTGTTCTTGATATCTTTCAGCCCATCCATAGTGCTATCCCAAGTTTTTTCTACGCTGTCTTTTACTTCTTCCCAGCGAGAGTTACTTTCGTCGCTCACCTTATCCAGCTGCTCAGATAACTCCTTGCGCTTTTCTTTCAGTTCAAGCTTGCGGTCTTCCCACTTATGGCGCACATCTTCGCCTGCTTGTTCCGCTTTAACTTGCAACTGATCGAATTCGTTATCCAGCTCGTTCAGCTTGCCCTTCACTTTTTCGATGAAAGCGTTGCGATCCATCACAATCTCCTTCAATGGGTGTGTACCACAGAGTATGGAGTTCTTTTCCGGCTTTTCCATGGCCCCATTGTAAAAATCCCGTTAAAGCTGAGACGGTTCCTGTTCCCCCAACGCTGCCACATAACCCAGGTATCGATTTTTAATTTCTCTCACGTATTTCACCGGCTCACTGCCTCGCACATAGCCATAACGAGCCTGCCGAGCGTACTGGGGTTTGGCCAGCAACAGCATGGCCTCTTCCACATGGCCGAACCACTTGTCAGGATCCTTACCCAGCCGTTGCGCCAACCGGCGCGCGTCTTCCACATGGCCGTGCCCAGCATTGTACGCCGCCAAGGTAAAGTAGAGCTTTTCTGCCAGATCCAACCGCGCAGGAAAACGCTGCTCAAGCCAGTCGATATAAGCCAGGCCCGCGGATACCCCGTTTTCCGGGTTGGCCAAATTGCTGTAACCGAATTGCCGGCCTGTTCGCGGCATGACTTGCATCAAGCCCTGGGCGCCGGCGAATGATCGAGCTTTTGGGTTAAAGCGACTTTCCTGATACATCTGAGAGGTAATTAAACGCCAATCAAGCCCGTACTGGAGCGATTTCTCCCGCACCAGTTCATCATAGGGCGAAATATCTCGACCAGCCTCCACCCGGTAGGCCTCGTGAGCAGCGATGGTTTTCTTTTCTTTGAAGTAACGATTATAAGTCACGTTATAAAACAGACCCCGATAGCCCCGCTTGATGTAATTATTCAGTTGCTTACGCAATTTTTTCTGAGGTTTACGAGTGGCCCAGGCAATTTCTTTGGGGGGTTCGAACTGGAACAAAACGGCAATATCGTCCCGGTAGGTGGATTCCATAGCCGCCAGATGGCTATCCGCCATGGTCAAGTCATATTCATTATTGGCCACCCCTTCAATCAGCATTTCAGTACTGGCCTGAAGAACTTCGTGAATATCAAACTGTAGCCCAGCGGCCTGCAGACCTTTTAGCGTGTCGTAATAGGCCGTTTCCGGATTAACCGCCACGGTGCGCCCAGCCAAACCTTGTACCGATTCCAGTGGCATATCGCTGGCTTCACCGATCAGTTGCTCGTTCACTTCTAAGTAACGATTGCTAAACACCCAGCCGGCCTGTTGCCGCTCAGGCGTCACCGTCATCGATGCAGCAATAACATCGCCCTCGCCCGCTTCCAATGCAGCAAACATGGCCAATGGTGTTTCCCGTACCACCACCCGAACCCGCAGGCGATGCTGTTTGGCGAAATCCTTGATCAGATCATAATCAAAGCCCATCAACTCACCACGCCACATAAAGTAGCTGGCCGGGTTATTGGAAGTAATGACTCGCAATACGCCGTGCTCTTGAATTGCCTCCCAGTCACGCGCCTCTTCGCTGGCTTCAGACGTAATGACCCGCTCACTAGTAATGTACTGATTGATTTGATCAAGCAACTCTGTGCTATCTGGCCGAACCGCCCAAGCAATGCGGCGTTTACGATTCACCACCGGCCCCGCAACCGCTTCGCCGCCCTCCTCCAGCAGGGCATGCAGCATATTGCTGTCGACGATAGAGGCCGCCAATTCACCCTTCGCCACACCAGTGACCAACGCCTCATCAGACATGTTGCCGTCCAGCACTTCGACGCTTAAATCCGGATGCCGTTTGGCCAGCTTAATGGCGGTCTCCTGGTAGGCCGATCCGTCCGGCACAGACACACTAAGGGGGCCCATTTCAGCCAGCGGCAGGTCCGCCAACCCCCGTGGCACCACCATGCGCTCCTGTACCGCGTTAACCGGGGTAGAAAACGCAAGCGTCTCCTGCCGGGCATTGGTCACCGAATAATTGGTGACAATGATATCGGCCATACCCTGGTTGATCAGGTCACCCAGTTCAGCAAAATTGTCGGCATACACCCAACGCGGTTCCAGCCCCAGGTGCTCCACAAACGCTTCAGCCTGCTGCTGATATTCACTGGCGGGAATGCCATCGCGGGGAAGCCCCGATGGCTCATCAAAGCGCGGCGCTAAAAGCCGGACAAAACCATGCGCCTGCAGGGCGGGCAAATCACCGGTTTCTTGATAGTTTTCAAAGGTGCTGACGACCTCACCCACCTCCGGCTTGCTGTCACAACCGGCCAGCAGCGTGAACCCAAAAAATATCAGCGTGAATATGCCTAAACGCATGGGCGCCCCCTCTCTCTTCTAGTGTTTATTACTTAGCTCAGAGTACCAGCCTATGAATATAGGGCAATACTCTTTAGGAAGAACTGCCGACTCAAGATCTCGAAAAACCTATCAAGTGGCATTTTCTGGCAGCAAAGGCAAACATCTAGCACTAGGGCGAAAGCCCAGCCACAGAAGGGGCGGGTAATTAACAGGAAGGGAAAAGACGCTATTTCAATAGAAATGTGGAGCAAAAAAAAAGCCCGAATCACTTGGGTTGCAACGCATTCATTTCAGAAGCATTGCAACCCGCTTGATTCAGGCTTTTTCTCTGCGCCTCATTTCTAAGGCGCAGAGACGAGCTTTTACTTAAATCGAACTATATCTCACTTACGTCCAGACTAGAATGAAGGCGAACCAACACACACGTCATGAACACGCAAGGTTTTATTGAGATTCAAAACACCACCATAGTTCAACTGGATGGAGTCAAAAGACACGTCGCTAGGCGCTAGTGCAGCAATAAAGCGCTGATCTGTGTTAGCACCCAAGCCTAGCAAGCTTAGACCCAGCAAATGCGCTTCAATTCTTTTAACTTCATGCACGATTTCGCCGTCATTAATAAACAGAATGGAAACGAAGTCGCCTAGCAGTTCCAAGCTCACCAATGAAGCAGCCGGATCGCTAACTACAAACCCAACAATGGTTTCTGAAATGTCGTTAGCTGGAACCTTGGCATCAACCGCTACATACGCGCCACTGTGTCTGGTGTTGCTAAGCAATCCACCTAATGCCAGGCCCAAGTTAACCTGTGCATAAGAGGCATTACTTCCATCAATCACAGAGTCGGCATTTTCCACAGAACAGCCCAAGCAAACACCAAACTCAAACAAACCGCCCAAGGAGTCGCCTTCTGCCGTGTAATCAGCGCTGGTCAACTGCTTAAAAGTGCTGTCAGCTGAACAGGTGAAGCCGTTGTCGTCACAAACATTACCGATGCCATCGCCATCGTCGTCTGCTTGATCTTCGTTAGCAATTTCTGGGCAGTTGTCTTCGCTGTCAATGACGCCATCACCATCGGTGTCGGTCAGATCGACTTCACCATCAAAGTCATCGTCACAAACATTACCAATACCGTCGCCATCTAGGTCAAGCTGGTCGTTATTGGCAGTATCAGGACAGTTATCGCTGCTATCGGTGCCATCGTTATCGACGCCATCACCATCACGATCTTCATCGCATACATCGCCAACAGTATCCAGGTCAATATCAGACTGGTCAGTGTTAGGCAGGCTCAAGCAGTTATCGACATCATCTAACACGGTGTCGCCATCACGATCGTCTTCGCACACATCGCCAACACCATCTGTATCTGTATCAGCTTGGTCGTTGTTAGCGGTGAATGCACAGTTGTCGTTGGCATCATCAACGCCATCGCCATCTGAGTCGTCGTCACAAACGTCGCCTTTGCCATCGCCATCCACATCACCCTGTTCCGGGTTGAAGACGGCCGGGCAATTATCTACGCCGTCATCGACGCCGTCTTTGTCCTGGTCGCTATCCATATCACAGTCGTCGCCAACACCATCACCATCAGCGTCCGCCTGTGAATCATTAGCGACCAGCGGGCAGTTGTCGGCATCATTATCTACGCCATCACCATCACGGTCATCGTCGCAAACGTCGCCGTTACCGTCGCCATCTTGGTCTTCTTGCATGGCGTTCGAGGCAGCAGGACAATTATCCTCGCCATCAGGCACACCATCCGTATCCTGGTCCGCAACATTACCTACGGGGTTATTACTTCCACTGTTGCTATCGCCATCGCCATCGGCATCACAACCAGCCAAGCCCATACCCAGCGTAGCGGCAATCATTACAGTAAATAAGATTTTCATTAATGAGTTCATAATATCCCTATCCCCTATTGTCCATTAACTCGGAATTCAACACGACGATTCATCGCCCGACCGGATGCAGTCTCATTACTGGCAACCGGAACCACTTCACCATAGCCACGGGCAGTCAGTCGCTCTGCCGAGACCCCTTTATCAACCAAATATTGACGCACAGACTTTGCACGACGGTCAGACAACCCTTCGTTGTATTCAGCGCTGCCGGTAGAATCAGTATGGCCTGCGATTTCAACATCAAAGTTAGTCTGGGATTTAAGCGCTGTTACCAGGCGATCCAAAACCGGACGAGAGATCGCTGTAACCTTGGCAGAATTGAGCTCGAAGCCAATATTATTGAAGGTAATGGTCTGGTTGGTTAGCAAACAGCCGTCGCCATCAACTTTGCCGCCCTGAATTGTATTTGGGCACTTGTCACGATTGTCAGGAATGCCGTCGCCATCGCTATCGGGCGCATTAACTTCAACGACTTTTTCAACTTCACGGGTTTCGTAGACGATTTTTTCTACTTCTACGGTCTTGCTGCGACCGAGGGGCAGCTCGAAGCCCAGCGAGAAACGCCAGTCGTTAAAGCCACCCTCGTCTTCTGAGAGAGTTCCTGTAATGCCGTCGAAATCGTCGTACAAATACCGAGCTTCAGCGCGCAGCTTCAAGCCGTTATCAAAGATTGGACCAGTAACCGCACCCAGACCCACATTGGCGTGCAAGTCAACGCCGTCATCGTCATCCGGCACCACATCGTTGTAGACGCCACCGACCTGAGCCAACACGAACGGGGTAAAACCTTCCCGGTCGCCAAAGGCATAAGCCAAACCGGTACTTACTGTGTACTGGTAGTAATCCGCAGCGCCTTCCACTCCTGAATCCAGGCCGTAACCTGCGCCCTCGGTTTCCCACCACCAATGGTCGGACAGCTGACGGCCATAAACCAGGCCTGCGCCAAACCCTTTACGAGACAACTCTCTGTCTTCATCAAGCACCAGATAGTGCAGCATCGGCGCGATATATTGCTTTGTCGCCGTTTCTTCTGCTGCATATCCCTGTGCCGCCAATGCGACACCTGCCACAAATAGCGAAGTATGTATGCTTCCTTTCACGACATCCCCCTTGGGTATGTTAACTAGGCCACGGAATTATACTCAGGATCGTGCGAATAGAAATAAAGACGCAGTACCATTTTTTTGGCATGAAACTCACTTTTTCGGCGTATATTAAAATCCGCCAAATACTCTTATTTGGTGTCTCTCGGATTAGAGTGGCATGAGTAGGGGGACGAGCAATGAATCGATCTAATCGAGCTTCTGGTGGCCTGATCCCGTTCAACCAAACCCACTTCGGGTACCCCTAAGGCGGCTTGTTGATTCATTTATAGAATGGCGATCGGCGCCAGGGTAACGACCCGTTCTTAATGAAGAACAAAGCCTTTTCCTTAGCATTTTCAATAAAGAAACGAGGCGCAGAAGGGATTGAGTGTTTGAATCAGGAAGCGAAGCTGACTGTTATAGCGGTTTAATAAGGCAACCCTGGGTTGTTTTCAACGCCAGGGCCACCTTATCCAATTTTTTGCCAAGGCTTACTCGCAGGTACGACCCAGCAAGCCTCCAATGGTACAAAGCAGGCTGGGAATCAAACCGTCTTCCGGATCAAGAACGTTCTTCAGAGCAGTAATTAATCCTGGCGATTCACCATTAGCTGGATTGCCCAGCAGCAAGGCAGTAAGCCCCTCTTTAAGCTGACCACCGACCAGTAAGCCCTTCACTGTATCGGCGAGAGTGCCGTCATTTTCGAGCAGGTCACCCAAGGTGTTAACCAGTTCTTGTTGCTCAAGACCTAGCCCGGATAACGCGCCGCCGTCTTCTAACAGAAGGTCCACAATACCTTGTTGGCTATCTGTACCCACTAGGCAAACCGTCCCCAGTGAAGCCTGACAGTCCGGGTTATTCTGCGGTTCGATGAGCAGAGCTGTGAGCAAGCCAGTGACACCGTCTTCGCCCAGCAGCCCTACGAGCCCGCCTTCACCAGCGTCATTGCCCATCAGCAATTCGGTGACGATATCCTGCAAACCCCCATTACCGTCCTCGTCTCCGAGAACCAGAGCTTGAAGCCCGTCCTGCAAATTGCCGGTAGCAAGCGATGTAAGAATAGATTCCAGCGAGCCATCATCATTGTTGAGCAGATCTTCTAAACGCTCAGCCAGAGCATCGGCACCACCAATGTTACCTGCGATAGGACCCAAAGGCCCTGTCTCATCATCAAGCAGTACGTCAACCAGCCCACCAGGATGATCTTCGCCGCCCAGTACGCAAATGCCAGCAACCGGGGTGCTGCAGTTAGTCAGGTCCGCTACGTTATTAGTGGTTTGGAAGTTAACAACAACCGAGTCAGCTAGCGGATCGGCATTTGGATTCACAGCCACAACGCCACCGCCATTAATTGTCAGCCGGTAGTCTGCGCTCTCTTGCAAACCGTCGTCCGGAGTGAAGGTCACCGTCATACCGTCTTCTGACAATCCACAACTGCCGGCCACGGTTTGTTCAACTACACCGCCATCGTCCAGTTTCTCAACAACGATAACAGCATCATTGCCCTCACAGCTGAGGGTGGTTTCGTCAACCGGCTGATTGAAGGTCACGCTAGGTTTGATACTCGCACCAACGGCATCGCCTTCCTCAGGGTCAGTGCTCACCACGTCTAAGAAGTTGTTCAGCCCAGTTTCGAAGTTGAACTCTTTCTCGGTTACGGGGGCGCCGTTACCATCAACCAACGGATCACCATTTTCGTCGGTTAAAACCAGATATTTCGGATCAAAGCCAGCCTGAGCACAGGCCTCCGCCTCAACACCGGCAATTTCACTGGCATTGATATAGAACACATAGCTAGTGGCAGCCATCAGGTGAGGCGCTTCAGCTGCGAAGGTTGCCTCATTTCCTGTCACTGCAGGATCAAGAGCCACCGGATCACCAGCCAACGTTTCCAGCCCAATAAATGCACTGTTTTCCAGACTGGCTAAATTCGGTTGATGAGAGAATGTTGCCTGAATCAAGGAGCCAGTAGACACATTGGTAGCGCCATCCGCGGGAATTACCGAGCCAATGTCTACCGTAAATCGTTGCGCCGGATCCTCACAGAAACGCTCTGGGCAGGCATCACCGATGCCGTCGCCGTCAGAATCCGCTTGGCCAGGATTAGGGATGGTAGGGCAATTATCCGTAGTGTCCGGAACACCATCACCATCTTGATCTGTCTGATTTACAACAGGGGTATTCCCGCCAGAGCCTGAAGATCCGTCACCTTCAGCCTCACAGCCAGCAAGACCGGCGCCTAGAAATGCCATCAACGAAAAAGTCATTAGTGCTTTCATTTGATTATTCATAGCCCGTCTCCTATTGCTCACTAACGCGGAATTCAACGCGACGATTCATGGCACGGCCGGATGACGTCTCGTTACTTGCCACCGGAACCATTTCACCGTAGCCACGAGCAGTAAGGCGCTCTGCTGCCACACCGTTATCGATTAGATATTGGCGTACGGCCTTGGCTCGTTTGTCAGAAAGGGTTTCGTTGTACTCTGCACTGCCAGTGCTATCGGTATGGCCTGCAATCTCGACATTGAAATTAGTCTGAGACGTCAATGCTTTACCCAGACGATCGACTAGTGGGCGAGAGGTCGCAGTCAGTTTGGCGGAGTCAAGCTCAAAGCCAATATTGTTAAACGTAATAGTCTGGTTCGTCAGCAAACAGCCGTCGCCGTCCACCTTGCCGCCGGCGATAGTATTCGGGCACTTATCGCGGTTATCTGGAATCCCGTCGCCATCGCTATCGGGCACACTAACTTCGACGATTTTCTCAATCTCACGGGTTTGATAGATAATTTTTTCGACTTCTACGGTCTTGGTTCGGCCAAGAGGCACTTCCAGCCCCAAGGAGAAGCGCCAGTCATTAAAGCCGCCCTCATCTTCAGAAGCGGAACCGGTGACACCATCGAAATCATCGTACATATAACGGGCTTCAGCGCGCAGCTTCAGCCCGTTGTCAGAAATCGGGCCAGTCACAACCCCCAAGCCAACGTTGGCGTGCAGATTGAGGCCATCATCATCATCAGGCACGACGTCGTTATAGGCACCACCGATCTGAGCCAGCACGAACGGCGTGAAGCTTTCACGGTCGCCAAGGGCATAGGCCAAACCCGTGCTTACGGTGTATTGATAGTAATCCGAGGCTCCGTCGACACCGGAATCTTGGCCATAACCCGCGCCTTCAGTTTCCCACCACCAATGCTCAGACAGTTCACGGCCATAAACCAAACCGCCACCCAGGCCTTTGCGGGATAAATCACGGTCTTCGTCCAACACAAGATAATGCAGCATGGGAGCGACATATTGCCGCGTAGTTAGTTCGTTCATGCCCTCTGCAGCAAGGCCCTGTGTCGCTAAAGCAACCCCCGCCGCCAACATGGAAATACGAATATTTGTTTTCATGACTACCCCCCTTGGGTACGAATGATCTGTGCAACCATTGGAATAGGTGGGGGAAGAAAAAAAAATAGAGGTCCGGTGCCGTTACGTTGGAATAATGTTGTGATTCAGTCGATGGTCTTACTTTCTGTATCCAAGCGTAACTTCTCGTATCCTTTACGCCCGCTCAGCGACAGAACTCGCTCATTTGCGCCAACATTGCCAAGTAGGTACTTTGGTACAAAATCATAAAAGCCCCCAATTATGTCTGTTACCCGCTCATCATGTATTTGCCGCTGGTTAGCCTCTATTGGCGTGCTCATCGTTATTGTTGGCTTGGCCCATACCGCTTGGCCCTTTCTATTCTTCCCACGCCAGCAGCTGGATATCACGCTGACACCGCCGCTATCTGCCAGCCAAAATCCCCACCCCGTGGCTGGTATTGCAGAACGCGATATTACCCCACCAATAGGCATGCCCAAATTTGGCTATTCCGCCTGGGCCAAAGCAGCAGACGGCTTTCGCACCCGCCTGAAGGCGCGGGCGTTTTACCTCCATGCCCCCGGCCAAACGCCAATGGCCATTGTGCAATTAGATCTAGGCACCGGTTCTCTGCCGCTTCATCACCGTGTGGCAGAGCGCATTGCACAAAAAACCGATGTTCCAGCCCACGCACTCTCTCTACTGGTGACACACACTCATTCCGGCCCGGGCCAATATCTCGGCAGCGATTTCTACAATGTATTTGGCAGCAACAAACCTGGCTTCGATCCGGCTCTGTTCGCGTTCCTGAGCAAACAGATCGCCGACGCCGTTATTGAGGCCTATTCCTCCCGGCAAGAAGCCCGCTTCGCGGTCGGCCAAAGTGATATCCGCGGCTATACTCGTAATCGTTCTTTAGCGGCCTGGGCGAACAATTTCCCTGGCCGCCAACTCCAAGACGATGACTCGATCATGGCAGTGAACCCCACCATGACGCTGCTACGTATTGACCAACGACAAGGGGACACGTTTGTGCCTGCCGGCGCCTTAAGCCTCTATTCTATTCATGGCACCGCCATTCCTCCTTTTACCCGCCCCTACCATGCGGATGTCTGGCACTGGATCAGCGGTGTATTGGAAGACGAACTCAGCATAACAGCCCCCGGTTTTATCCACGGCGCCGCCCAGGCGACTCATGCAGACAACAATCCGGCCTGGCACGAAGGCCAACGCGGCGACCTAGAGGCCCAGCGCATCGGCGTGGCACTGGGTGAGCACGCAGTACAGCTGTTTCACTCTTTGGCTGGGCAACTTACCCGCGAACTGGATACCGCTGTGGCGAGCCGCCAGCTTAATGTGCTGGAGCAAATTGACACCCAACGGTTCGGGCTCTGTGAGCGCGCCATTGTTGGCGCCTCCGTGGCCGGCGCAGCCAACGGTGACGAAGTGTTCCCGATTTCTTATTTACCTTTCCTGAAAGAAGACTGGCCCCGCCGTTTCTTCACCGATAACTGCCAGGGGGTAAAACAGTGGATGCTCTCCAAGCTGCAATTATTGCTTCCCAAAGAGCGTTTCCCTCATCAAGCGCTGTTCCAGATTATTCGCGTTAATGAGCTAGTTCTGGTTCCACTGCCTTGGGAGGTCACTTTGGAAAGCGGCAACCGGTTACGCAGCGCGATTGCCGATACCCTGCCTGTGGGCACTCCCTGGAAAGTAGAAGTTTCCAGCCTGGCCAACGGCTACTTTGGCTATGCTGCTACCCCAGAGGAGTACCAACGGCAATATTATGAAGGTGGCCATACACTCTACGGTCCACATACCCTGGATTTTTTGATTGGCCAGAGCGTTCGCCTAAACCAAGACATGCAACAGTCAGGTGATATCCACGATATTCCTCGCAACCAGACTTTTTCGCTGCTCTCTCATCAGTACTTTCCAGAAAGGAAGCAAGCCGCCACCCCCCCTCCTGGGCTGCAGTGGCAAGGCCAACCCGAGCTGCAGCAGGGCGAACTCGCTTCCGGCCCTTACTGGCGCATAACGCTGCTCGCGACACCCGCTGAGCGGCTGGCTCTCACTTCACTACACCTAGGCATTCACTGTCAGGGGCAGCCTGTCGCCACCGACGACGGCGCAGCATTGCAACTGCAATGGCAGCGACAGGGAACAGCGCAAGATGAGTACGAAATACGTTGGTACGCGGATACAGAGGAAACGCACACTGGCTGCAAATTTGCTATCGCCGCAACCCGCAGCGGCCCAACGACCCTATCCCCTGCGATTCCATAGCGCGCAGATAACAAGCACGGGTAAAAGATTGTGCTCCAGTGGATGTGGCGCCTCTGTAGCACTGCTACACTAAAGCCAAGCCATTGAAGGCACCGTATTCGCCGCCGGAGATTTCCATGCGATCGCTTTTCCGATACCTGTTACCTGCCCTACTCGTTGCCGGCTGCGCCAGCACCACGGACGTAACCACCCGCTTCACCGACGACGACACCCACCCACCTTTGGGCATCCTGCTGCTGGTTGCGCACACCCCGGAAGGTAACATTCGCGAAACCTGGGAACTGACCTGCAAAGATATATTTTCAAGTAATTCGTTGACCGTTTTGCTCAGCCATCAGGAATTACCGTTATGGTATGAAGGTGGAAAAGAAAGCATCCTCAACTGGGCGCAAGAAAACGATGTAGAGCGGATTCTGGTAGTTGAGCTTACCCACCTGCTGATCGATGCGGCGGCACCGCCAGCGGCAGGCAACCAGCTTAACCCGATGGACCAATCTGCCGGCGACGTGCAACCGACTTGGCAAGTCGGGATTGGCGGAGGCTTGGCAAAAGCCGAGGTTCCAGACGCCCTGCGGCAACATGGCGCTGAGCTGATCAACGCCGAAGGCAAACCTCTGTGGACGGGTATCGCCACCACCCACGAAGCCAGCAACGCCGTTGCCATTGCCAAAAGCCAATGCTCGGCCCTGCGTCGCACCTTGCGCGAACACGCTCTTGTTCCCTGATTGACCCACGTCTGTCAGGGAACGGTAAAACGGACTCTGACAACGGAAATGAACATTATGACAGGCCCACTCCACGGACTGACTTTCATCGAACTGGCCGGCATTGGCCCCGGCCCCTTCTGCGGCATGATGCTGGCCGACATGGGCGCCACCGTCATTCGCATCGACCGTCCCGGCGGCAACCCCCATTCCGCTATTGGCCACACCGTCCTTTTTCGTAACCGCCAAAATCTAGCCGTAGACCTGAAAAGCCCCGAAGGCATTGAAACCGTCCTCAAACTGTGTGAAACCGCCGATGGCCTGTTCGAAGGCTTCCGCCCCGGTGTCACTGAGCGCCTGGGCGTGGGCCCGGAACAATGCCTGGCGCGCAACCCGAAGCTGGTCTACGGCCGCATGACCGGCTGGGGCCAAACCGGCCCCCTGGCCCAAGCCGCCGGCCACGACATGAACTACATCTCCTTGTCCGGTGCCCTGCATGCCATGGGCCGTGAAGGCGAAAAACCCGCTATTCCGCTCAACTTGGTGGGTGATTTTGGCGGCGGCGGCATGATGCTCGCCTTCGGCATGGTCTGCGCCGTACTGGAAGCCCAGCGTAGCGGTAAAGGTCAGGTGGTGGATTCATCCATGGTGGAAGGCTCCGCCGCCCTCATGGCCATGTTCTATGGGCTCAAATCCCAGGGCATGTTTACCGACAATCGCGGCACCCACATGCTGGATTCTGGCGCCCATTTCTATGAAGTGTATGAAACCGCCGACGGCAAATATGTTTCCATCGGCAGTATCGAGCCGCAGTTCTATGCGCAACTGTGTCAGCTTGCTGAGCTGCCTTCCGAGGATTTCGGCCACCAGATCAATCCGCCCAAGTGGCCCGAAATGAAACAAAAGCTGGCCGCTGTCATCAAACAAAAGACTCGAGATGAATGGTCCGCCCTCATGGAAGGCACCGATGTGTGTTTTGCACCGGTACTCAGCCTTGAAGAAGCGCCCTCGCATCCGCATAACGTGGCTAGAGAGTCGTTTGTTTCCGTCAACGGCGCCGCACAACCGGCACCGACCCCGCGCTTCTCACGCACCGCCGCTGGCGAGGTCAAACCTGCCTCCACCGCTGGTGCCGACAGCCGCGCGGTATTGAGCCAAGCCGGTTTCAGTGACAGTGACATTGATAGCTTGATTGCCAGTGGCGCCGTTAAGCAGGACTGATCCCTGTTACCGCTCCTCTGGTCACACTGATATTACCCCAGCTGGGCCACAAGCCCGGCTGGCGTGACATTCCCCACTGGAGGGACCATGAACGCAGTAATCCCCGGCACATCCCTGGCCATTCACCCGGAAAACTTCCCTGACCCTGTCGAAGATCTGCCCGTCAATGGCACCGCCAAAGCGGTACTCGCTGGCGGCTGCTTCTGGTGTGTTGAAGCGGTCTATCTAAATCTTGAAGGGGTCAATGCGGTGGTATCCGGTTATGCGGGAGGCCATGGCGCTCGGGCCAATTACGACGCCGTTTGCACCGGCACCACCGGCCATGCGGAAGTCATTGAAGTGGAGTACAACAGCGCCGTCATAAGCTTTGGCGAGTTACTGAAAGTGTTCTTTTCTGTGGCCCACGATCCTACCCAGAAAGACCGCCAGGGCAACGATCGAGGCACCCAGTATCGCTCCGCGATTTTTTATCATGATAATGCCGAGAAAACCGTGGCCGAGGCCTACATCGAACAACTAAACAATGCCGGCGCTTTTATTGCCCCCATCGCCACCACCGTGGAGCCTCTGGAAACATTCTTTCCCGCAGAGGACTACCACCAGGATTTCGCCCGTCGAAATCCAACCCAAGGGTATGTTACACATGTAGCCAAGCCCAAAGTGGAAAAGCTGATTCATGCTTTCCCCGACAAACTGAAATCACGAACACCTTAACGAGACCAATCCAAGGGAGTGCCTGATGACCCAAGCACTGTCCGCCAGCGGCTTTGACCTGACGCCCCTGAGCGAAGAAGAGAAGCAGGCCCGCGCACAAACGCTGACCGAAGACGAACGCCGTATCTTGCTCAATCAGGGCACGGAAGCGCCGTTTTGTGGTGGGCTGCTGGATAATAAAGACGCCGGCACTTATCACTGCAAGTTGTGTGACCTGCCGCTATTCGCTTCTGATGCAAAGTTCGAATCCGGCACCGGCTGGCCCAGTTTTTATCAACCCTATGATCCAGAACACATCCGTGAACTGAGTGATCGCAGCCACGGCATGCTCCGCGTGGAAATCCGCTGCGCCCGCTGCGATAGCCACCAGGGTCACGTGTTCCCCGATGGCCCACCACCCACTGGCCAGCGCTACTGCCTGAATTCTGCGTCCCTGACATTCAAGGCGTAACGTCTCGTCAAAGGAGCGCTACTCTTAGCTGCGCGGTCGGCCAACTCACCGCGCTGCAGAGGCACCTTTCAACGTGTGCACCCGAGCCTCGCCAAAAGAGGCTTTTCAGGATACAAGAGCACTGAAAACTGGGCGGCTCGCACCTCGTACCTCATAGAAACGGCGGTATCGCTCGGAGCAGCCGGCCTCAAGCTCAGCAGCGCATCCAGATTTGACGTGACATTAAGGTGTGAATGCAAAAGTGGCACGCCCGCAAACTTGCCGGCATAAAACAGTAAGCGTGATTCCTGCTTGCCTGCAGCGGGCGGCCTGATAAACTAGCGCCCGCCTGCAAAACAGGCATGCCGGGATAGCTCAGTCGGTAGAGCAACTGATTCGTAATCAGTAGGTCCGCGGTTCGATTCCGCGTTCCGGCACCATTTCAGATACAAAAAAGCCGCTCCCAATCAGGAACGGCTTTTTTATTGTGGCAAGCGAGCGCCTTTCGCCCATTCCAGCTCTATCTTAGCCGTACAAGCGCTACTTCCCACCGAAAGCTTTTTGCCAACCCACGGTGAAGGTGTAATCCGTTTCCATCTGGGGGCCATGCAGGGACTGATGCACAGGCGCCAGATACTCCAACGCTAGGCGATGCCCTTTCAAGCTGCCCTGGGGTGCCAGCAAGTTAACGCCCACGCCGATATCCAAACGCTGCCCACCTTTGACATCCGGGTCTGCCGCCGGATTCATCATCGGCGAAATGGTCAGGTCTTCAGCGGCACCATGAATGCCGGTCCACCAACTTTTATACGCAGCCAGTGACACCGACGCCCATGGAGAAAGAGGCTTGGCAGCCCAGGCAGTCAAGTACTTACGCGATCCCAGCTTGTAGTCCTGATCATTCTCGTCCAAGGCAATTTTAGCGCTTATCTGCGCGCCCCAGCTCCAACTATCGTATTGCTTGTTTAGGGTAAGGCCTGGGCGAACCTCATAGCTACCAGACCCCAGTTGCATGGGGTAAGGCAGTTGCAAATCCTGGCCCGCCATTGGGATGTAATCTTCTTCCTCAATAGAACCGGTGGGCAGGCCCAGCATCATGTTCAGGTGCAGGCGATAACCATTGTCGTCATAGAACTTGTAAAGGCCACCAATGCTGGCATCACCCATTCCGGAAGTTTCAGTATCAAATTCATTCTGGGTGGTGGTACCCATCATGGTCATGCGGGTTTTGGTGGTCATCTCGTTGGTGCTGTAAGGCAGCATCGCCATGAGTGTCAGGTTATCGGTAGGCGCGTACATGGCACCCAGCATGTGCATATGCATCGTCATGTCATAAGGCAGCGCTTTCATGTTCATCGACCCCATGCCCGGGATTTCCCCGAATGCCTCATCGGTGCTGAGTGACTCGCTACCGGATTTGGCGCCACTCATTCCCATGCCCATATATCGATACGAAAGCATCCACTCACCCTTGCTATGAGTATGATCACCCATGACTGAAATCGGCGCATGGCTGTCAGGCCGGACACCATCATAGTGGGCGAACGCTACGGGGCTGGCAGCAAGAAAAGTAAGCGCAACAGCGGAATAGGCAAAACGAGACATGGTCTTTCCCCAGTATTGGATCAACGGCGCAAGGATACGAGCTAAGCCGTAAATGCCAATGCGGCAAAATGCCACACCTGTTTCAAGGGAAGCCTTAATCCTAAAGGAAAGCATCTGTTTATGCTTTTCGGTGTTTATTACCGCTCTCGTTACTGTTCCCCCTTCCGGTATTGGCCTGGCGCACAGCCTTGCCAGCGCTTGAAGGCATGGTAGAAGTTGGCGGTATCGGAAAAGCCCAGCTCAGTGGCCAGGCTCTGCATATTACAGCGTGGCTGGCGCAGGGCTTTACAGGCGTGTTGGTGACGAACCTGATCACGTAATTGCGCGAACCGTGTACCCTCTTCCTGAAGGCGCCGCTGAAGCGTCCTTGGTGTCACGGCCAACGCATCAGCTACCGCTTCCATACTCACCGCATGCTCTGAAAGTAACCGTTCCAGCTGTTTCACCACCCGCCCAGTCATGCCCGCCGCACGAGACAGGCCGGCTAACACCTGATCCGCAGAGCGGCGTAAGCGTTCATTGTATTTCGGGTAGGCCCGAGGCAACGGCGAGCCAAGCAGCTCGGCGCTGAACTGGAGGGCGTTCTGACCGGCAGAAAACAGCAGCGGGCACTGAAAAAAAGCGCCATAACTTTCCAGCTCTTCGGGCAAGGGCTGGCCATGCAGGAAACTGGCACCCGTTAGCGGCATATCGGCGCCCAGCAGTGAACGCCCTATAGACAACATGGTTGCCACTACCACTTCGTTATGTGCCCGCGTGGCGGTAAAGCGCAGGGAGGGGTCTTTGCTGATCGCCGATACCTGAACACTTTTGCTCTGCAGATCAAGTGTAAAATCCAGATAGGGAACCACCAAATCCTTGTAGCGAAATAGCATGCCAATGCCCTGCTCCAGGGTATTGGCAGTCGCCATCAGATTGCCTAACAGATCCAAGTTTCCGTAGTGATTATCCGCCCCCACATGCAAACCGAACAGAGGGTCATCACTTTCCGTGAAAGCGGCATAGAGCAGCGCATCAAGCTGGCTCAAGCTGATAAATCGGTCGCTGCGGCCGACAATATCGGCATCAATGCCCACCTGTTCAAACAGGGCCTGCACATCCAGCTGGTTGCGTAACGAGACTTCAAGAAGCCCCGGCAGAATCGACGCCGGTAACAATGTTGTTGTCATGCTGACTCCACGTGATCACCCGAAACTAGCAACCTCCCCCGGCAGGTCAACCACTCCCCCACTGAATTGACCCATTTTACCGACTGGAGGTTGATGCCTACTGTGCGTAATCTAGTGCCTTTGAAACACTCGAATGTCGCACGCGTACGCAGCGGTGTGTGCCTCGCGCTTCAGCAAGAAGCGCCTAACCCAATAAAAACACGGATACAGCATGCTAAAACGTTATCTGGTCGACGAAGTCACCGACACTCGCGCTTCGCGCAAACAGGCTTTCAAACTATTTGCCGATGCTGACAACTGGTCAAGCTGGTGCTCGGTTGTCCGCCACGCCCGGTTACTCAACGGTCGCTGGCGCCCCGGCGCCCTGTTGCTGTTTGTGGCCGACTTGCCTCGCCTGCCCCCGGCGCCCGTGATAGTGAAAGTGCTGGAGTACAAAGAGAACGAACGTATCAGTTGGGGCCTGCAGCTACCTTTTGCCCGCGTCATCCACCGTTTCACTTTTATCGACGACGAACAAGGCGGGTGTCGGGTACACCAGGAAGAGTGGAGCGAAGGCCTGATGACCTTGCTGACCTGGCCCGCCGGCAAACTGATTCATCGTTTCGATACGCGGTTCGCGGCAGAATACGCGGCTATGTTCTGATTTCCCCCGCCGTACCGATACTTGAGTACCGATACTTGAGCATCAGGCCTGCGCTTTTGCCAACCTCTTGAACGTTGACCGGACACACCATGACCCATCGATTGTTTAATGCCTATTGCCGGGCCGTACTGGCACACCCTGTTTTCTGGATCGTGCTGCTGGTGCTCATATGCGGCATTGCCGGAACCCAGGCCCGCAATTTCAAGATCGACGCGTCAGCGGATTCCATGGTGTTGGAAAATGACTCAGCACTGCAGTATTACCGAAAAATTGCCAAACAATATGGCGGCAGTGATTTCCTCGTCATTACCTATAGCCCTAAAGACAAACCGTTATTCGAGCAGGGCAGCTTGGAACACCTGCAATCCTTACAGCAGGCACTCAAAAAGGTAAACCGGGTCAGTTCGGTCTACAGCATGTTGGATGTGCCCTTGCTGTTCAGCCCCCAGGTGGAATTCAGTGACTTAGCCAATGAATATCGCACCCTCACTAGCGAAGGCGTAGACCTGTCGTTGGCTGAGAAAGAGTTCACCGATAAAAACCCGCTCTACGAAGACCTGCTGGTCAGCGATGACGGCAACACCACCGCCCTGATGGTGAGCTTCGAACGGGATCAGAAATATTTCGATCTGCTTTACAAGCGCAACGACCTGCGCGAGCTGGAAGACAACGGCGCACTGGATGAACAAGGCCAGCAAGAGCTAGCGGCTGCCAGCCGTGCCTTCAGTGACTACAGCAGCCAGATTCAGCAACGCACTGCCGGTGAAATCGACCAGGTACGCGACATCATGGATGGCTACCGGAGCGAGGCCAACCTGTTCCTGGGCGGCGTACCCATGATTACCACCGACTTAGTGCGCTTTATTCGTTCCGATCTGAAAGTGTTCGGCGTTGGCGTGCTGATCTTTCTGATCCTTACCCTGTTCCTGATCTTCCGCCGCCCCCGCTGGGTGATCGTGCCGCTGGCCTGCTGTGGCGTCACCGTACTGACCGTTACCGGCTGGCTGGGCTGGATGGACTGGAAAGTGTCCGTCATCAGTAGCAACTATATTTCCTTGCTGCTGATCATCACCATGTCCATCACCATTCACCTCACCGTGCGCTTTCGTGAACTGCACGAAGAAAACCCGCAGGCTAGCCAAAAATGGCTGATCCGCGAAACCGCCGCCCACATGATGCGCCCCAGCATCTACATGATCTTGACCACCATGGTGGGCTTCTCCTCACTGGTCATCAGTGGCATTCGCCCGGTAATCGACTTCGGCTGGATGATGACCCTGGGGCTGGGCATATCACTGATCGTCTGCTTTCTGGTGTTTCCTGCTCTGCTGGCACCGCTGTCTGCCGGCGCCCCCCGGCAAGGCCGCGACATCAGCCGCGAGCTAACCCTGGCCTTTGCCGGCTTTACCGAACGCCACCGCCCGCTGTTGCTATTGCTTGCCCTGGGTGTGATTGCCGCCTCTCTGTGGGGAATAAGCCGCCTCACCGTGGAAAACCGATTTATTGATTACTTCCAGAAAGATACGGAAATTTATCAGGGCATGCTGAAGATTGATCGCAAGCTAGGCGGCACCACTCCGCTGGATATCGTTATCGATGCGCCCAAAGCCACAGCGGCGCAGAAAGCCGCTCTGGAGCAACCCGCCACGGGCTGGGATGGCGCCAGCGTAGACGACGAGGTCAGCGACCCGTTTGCATCTGGTAGCGCTAACGACGTGGATAACACAGACCCCTTCGCAGACAGCGACTCGTTCGCCACAGACGGTGCCGATCCGTTTGCCGACAACGATCCTTTTGTCACCGAATCCAACGCCGACCCCTTCGCCTCTACACCTAAGAAAGCTGAACCTAACCCGCTCAAAGGGGCCTACTGGTTTACCCCTGCCCGGCTGAAACAGCTAGTAGATATTCAGAATTATCTAGAGTCTCTACCAGAAACCGGCAAGGTGCTCTCCATTGCTACTACCTATGAGGTAGCAGAAAAACTCAATGGGCGCCCACTCAGCTATGTGCAACTGATGCTGCTGGCCAGTTTTATCCCGGAAGATTTACGCAACCAGCTAGTCCAACCCTACCTATCCGACGACGGTAACCAGGTACGCATTAGCATACGGGTAATCGATTCCGACAAGAATCTGAACCGCAACGAATTGTTGGCGAAAATCCGCTCCGATCTGGAAAATA